>Ga0210384_10000087_pt1 | contig 136034 bp, 105 predicted proteins | sample IncBWH2MmetaG_FD_160574 | JGI IMG/M metagenome (GOLD analysis project Ga0210384, IMG submission 160574) | Forest soil microbial communities from Barre Woods Harvard Forest LTER site, Petersham, Massachusetts, United States - Inc-BW-H-2-M | ecosystem: Environmental > Terrestrial > Soil >...
GCCGGGGGCCGGCAAGGGAACGCAAGCCCAGCGGATCGCGCAGCGGTATCAGTTGCCGCACCTGTCCACCGGGGACATGTTTCGCGAAAATATCCAGCGCGAGACCATACTCGGCCGCCAGGCCAAACCGCTCCTGGAGCGTGGCGAACTGGTGCCTGACGAAATCGTGCTGGGCATGGTCGAGCACCGCATCGACCAGCCGGATTGCGCCAACGGGTTCGTGTTTGACGGTTTTCCGCGCACCCTGCGTCAGGCGGACGACTTGGAACGGATTTGCAGGCAGCACCATCTGGGCTGCACCATCGTGCTGCACATGATCGTGGACCAGCATGTGCTCATGCGCCGGCTGACCGGCCGAAGAATCTGCAAGGCGGGCGGGCACATCTATAATGTTTACGAGCGCCCGCCCAAGCGCGAAGGCATTTGCGACCTCGATGGCAGCGAATTGATTCACCGCCCGGATGATTCAGAAGGCGTGATCGGCGAGCGCCTGTCCGCGTATAACCGGCAAACGCAGCCGCTCGTCGAGTACTACACGGTGCGCAAGCTATTGAGTCCCGTCAATGCCATGACCGACGCGGATACGGTCACCGAGAGCATTGCCAGGATTTTGGACGGAGCGAAAGCGCGGAAATGATTGTCTGCAAGTCACAGGCGGAGCTGGAAAAGATGCATCGCGCCGGCCTGGTAATCTGGGAAGTGCTGAACGATTTGCGCGGGATGGCCCGCCCGGGAGTGAGCACGAAGGACCTCGACGAATACGCGGAACGCAAGACGGCCGAACGAAAGGTTCGCCCGGCGTTCAAGCACTACCGGGGCTATCCGGCCACGCTGTGCACTTCGGTCAATTCCGAAGTGGTGCACGGCATCCCGTCGAAGTCGCGGGTTCTTCAAGCCGGGGACATCATTTCGCTCGACTTCGGCGTCGAATGCGAGGGTTACTATGCGGATGCGGCCGTGACCGTGCCGGTGGGGGAAATTACTCCCGAATTGAAGAAGCTCCTGCAAGTGACGCGGGAATCCCTGGACCTGGCGATTGAAAAGGTGCGCGTCGGAAACCGCTTGTCCGACATTTCGGCCACGGTTCAGGAATGGGCCGAGCGCAAGAACGGCTACTCGGTCGTCCGCGATCTCTGCGGCCACGGCATCGGCACGCACATTCATGAGGAGCCCAACGTGCTCAACTACGGCGAACCGGGCCGCGGCCCGCGCCTGCAGGAAGGCATGGTCCTGGCCATCGAGCCCATGGTGAATATCGGCGGGCCCGATGTCCGTGTGCTCGATGACGATTGGACCACCGTGACGGCCGACGGCACCAAGTCCGCTCATTTCGAGCACACCGTCGCGGTGACCTCGAATGGGCCTTGGGTTTTGACGCGTCCCCGGGAAATGCAGGGACCCTCTTGGTAGGGGGCGCGCGAGGGAACATGGGCAAGAGACCCGAACCGGAAAAGCGCAAGGCCGACGCGTCCAATCCTAAGGAAGACGCCATTGAAGTGATGGCCACTGTGATTGAGCCGCTGCCCAACGCCATGTTTCGGGTCGAACTGGAGAACAAGCATCAGGTGCTCGCGCACATTTCCGGAAAGATGCGCAAGAATTTCATCCGCATCCTGGCCGGGGATAAAGTCGCGGTGGAGCTTTCGCCCTACGACCTGACGCGCGGCCGCATCGTGTACCGCTACAAATAGTTTCTAGCGAGGAGAAGGAAATGAAAGTTCGGGCATCGGTAAAAAAGATTTGCGACAAGTGCAAGGTGATCCACCGGCGCGGCGTGGTGCGCGTGATTTGCGTCAACCCCAAGCACAAGCAGCGCCAGGGATAGTTTTTCGGAGAAAATTGAGGAGCGCGTATGGCACGTATAGCAGGAGTTGATCTACCGCCGCAGAAACGCATCTGGATCGGCCTGACCTCGATCTATGGCATCGGGCAGCCCCGCGCCCGCGCCCTGTGCGCCAAGGCCAACGTCGAGGAAACCAAGAAGGTCAAGGACCTGACCGAGGAAGAAGTCAACCGCCTCCGCCAGGCCATCGAATCCGAGGGCCGCGTCGAAGGCGATCTCCGCAAGGAGGTCCAGATGAATATCCGCCGGCTCATCGAAATTCAGTGCTATCGCGGCCTGCGCCACCGGCGCAATCTTCCGGTGCGCGGCCAGCGCACGCACACCAACGCGCGCACCCGCAAAGGACCGCGCAAGGGCGCCGTCGCGGCCAAAAAGAAAGTAGCCGCGCGCAAGTAGCAGGACGGGCTTCAGCCTGTCTGGTTTTGTAGCGGAATTACAAGATTAACCCACAGGCTGAAGTGCCTGTGTGCAACTGAAAAATCTTTGTAGGGCACGGCTTCAGCCGTGCCGTAAAGTACGCAGCATGAATTCGGCTTTAGCCGCTGGCCTCTCAGACGTCGAGTCGCCGCAAAGGCTCTGGATCATGGAGTACCAGGAAAAAGTTTTCAAGCGAGGACACGAACTTGGCAAAAGAACCGCAGCAAGACGCCGGCGTGCAGGCGCCGGCAAAATCAACCAAGAAGAAAAAGGAATTCAAAAAGAAGCGGGAGAAGCGCGTAGTCCCGCACGGCGTGGCGCACATCCAGGCCACCTTCAACAACACCATCGTCACGATCTGCGGCCCGGACGGCCGCACCGTGTCCTGGTCTTCCGCCGGCTCGATCGGCTTCAAGGGCTCGCGCAAGGGCACGCCCTACGCCGCTCAGCAGGCCTCCATCTCCGCCGCGGGAGTGGCGCGCGATCAGTACGGCATGAAATCCATCGAAGTGCGCGTGAAAGGCCCCGGCTCGGGACGCGAGTCCGCCGTCCGCGCCCTCGCTTCGGCCGGCCTGCACATCGTGCACATCAAGGACGTCACGCCGATCCCGCACAACGGCTGCCGCCCGCCCAAGCGTCGCCGCGTCTGAAGTGGTTTTTGTTTATGTAGCACAGGCACTCTTGCCTGTGCGGTTTTTGCAGGACAAAAGTAGCAAGCAATACCGAAATTGGCGGCGTAACGCAATTTTTAAGAATGAAGTGAAAGTACCAGAGAAGGAGAAACGAATTTGGCGCGTCATCGAGAAGCGGTTTGCCGGCTCTGCCGCAGGGAAGGGCAGAAGCTGTTCTTAAAAGGCCTGCGATGTTTTACGGAGAAGTGCGCCATCGAAAAGCGCAACTTCGTTCCGGGACAGCACGGCCAGTCGCGTCGCGTGAAAAAGCTCGCCGGTTACGGCCTGCAATTGCGCGAAAAGCAAAAGGTCAAGCGCACCTACGGACTCCTGGAGCGGCAGTTCCGCAACTACGTGGAAAAGTCCGAGCGCGCCCAGGGCCCCACGGGCGAAAACCTCATCGTCATGCTCGAGCGCCGTCTGGACAACGCCGTGTGGCGCGCGGGCTTTGCCAGCTCCCGCTCCCAGGCCCGCCAGATCGTTCTGCACGGCCACGTCCTCATCAACGGAAAGAAGGTCAACATCCCCTCCTACCTGATTGACGTCGGCGAGGAAATCTCTCTCAAGCCCAAAATGCATCAGAACGCCATGGTGCTCGAAGCGCGCAACGTGGCGCAAAGCCAGAACGCGGTCCCCTGGCTTGAAATCGACCGCGACACATTCAAAGCCCGCGTGGCCGCTCTGCCCAAACGCGAGAACGTGCAGACGCCGCCCATCACCGAGCAGCTCATCGTCGAGCTCTACTCGAAGTAGAAACGAAAGTCGCGCAGGACTCGAATTGGGATGGAAAGAGAAATGAAAGGCTGTCGCAGGAAATTTTAAATCTCAAATTTCAAATCTGAAATTTGAGATCCCGGACCGGAATTCGAAGGCTCCGCGCACGCGGGGAGGAAGGACATAACAAATGTGGAAAGGCTTTCAGAAACCAAAGCGTTTGGCGACCGAACTCGAGTCGCTGACGGATAAGTTCGGAAAATTTTCCGCGCAGCCGTTCGAGCGCGGATGGGGCACCACCGTCGGAAATTCACTTCGCCGGGCTCTGCTGAGCTCGATTGAAGGCGCGGCCATCACCGCCGTCAAGATCGAAGGCGTGCTCCACGAATTCTCTTCCATTCCCGGAGTCGTGGAAGACGCGACCGACATCATCCTGAATCTGAAGCAGGTCCCGCTGAAGCTCAACAACGACCAGCCCAAGACTATCTACGTCAACGTGGAGAATCCCGGCGTCGTGACTTCCGCCATGATCGAGGAAGACGCCGATTTCGCCGTGCTCGACAAGACGGTTTACATCGCCACGGTCAACGAGGGCGGCAAGCTGCAGCTCGAAATGCGCGTCAAGAACGGTCGCGGCTACGTTTCCGCCGACCGCAACTTCGACGAAGACCTGCCCATCGGCTACATCCCGGTGGATTCGGTCCATTCCCCCGTGCGCAAGGTCAACTACGCCGTGGAAGCCGCGCGTCTCGGCCAGATGACCGATTACGAAAAACTTTCCCTCGAAGTCTGGACCAACGGCGCGATCACTCCGCAGGACGCCATCGGCCTCGCCTCGAAACTCATCAAGGACCACATGAGCATCTTCATTAACTTTGAAGAGCAGCCCGAAGTGGTCGAGGAGTCGGTCGAGTCCTACAACGATCCGCGCGTCGAGCACCTGGACCGGTCGGTCGAGGAACTCGAGCTCTCCGTGCGCTCCTACAATTGCCTGAAGAACGCCAACATCCAGACCATTCGCGAGCTCGTACAGAAGAGCGAAAACGAAATGCTGAAGACCAAAAACTTCGGCCGCAAATCGCTCAATGAAATCAAGGAAATCCTGAACAAGATGGGCCTGAGCCTGGGCATGAAATTCGACGAGCACGGCCGCATCATTTGGCCGCCGCTCCCCAGCCAGACCGCGCCACTGACGCCGGAGGAAACCGCGGGCCTGTAAGCGCCCGCGTCACTCAAGTATGCGACACCGCAATTACGGATCGAAACTCGGACGCCAGCCGGCGCATCGCCGCGCCACGCTCCGCAACCTCGTGACCAACGTCATCGAGAAAGAACGCATCACCACCACGGTCACGCGCGCGAAGGCCGCGAAGCCGCTTGTAGAGAACATGATTACCCTCGGCAAGCGCGACACGCTGCAATCCCGCCGCCAGGCCGCCTCTTATCTCATGACCCCCGGGGCCACCAAGAAACTTTTCGCCGATCTCGCCCCTCGTTTTTCCGATCGCGCCGGCGGCTACACCCGCATCATCCGCGCCGGCTTCCGCATCGGCGACGGAGCCCAACTCGCCATCCTCGAACTGCTCGGCTCCAAGCTCAAGAAAAAACAAAAGAAGGAAAAAGCCGCAAAGCCCGAAGCCGCCGAGGAAGAAAAGAAGGAAGAAAAAGCGGGAGCGTAGCTAACGCGGTAAAAACCGAATCGAGCGAAATGCCCGTTCCATTGCCACTGGGACGGGCATTTTATTTATTCAGGACGTTCGGCGCGCGATTCGGCGTCCGAAATAGTTTGTGCGCTTGTAACGCGCATGCGTGACATATGCCAAATCCATAGGAAAATTTGCGCCGCCGAAGCGCCCACCGTATCCAGTAACGCGTCCCATGGCGACGCCGTCCGGCTGGGCACAAACGATTGATGGAATTCGTCGAGCCCCGCGTATCCCGCCGCGATTACAACCGCCCAGATCGCCCAACGCAACCTCCATCCGCGACCTTCGCCGCGCAGCGCGCGAAGGAGCAGCATGCTAAACAAGAAATACTCCGTGACGTGCGCTGTCTTCCGGATGAAGGCGTGCATCAGCGCCAGGGTTTCGGCGCCGGCGCGCGGAAAAATCCAGTGCAGGGCAGGGATGATGAAGCGGGAAGTGTGTTCGCTGGAGAATACATTCGTCGAAAGAACGGAGATCACGCACGCCCAGACAACTGCCGGCAGCCAATTTTTCGCGCGAGGCGGGAGCCGCACTATTCGACCTGGTAATTCGGCGCTTCGCGAGTGATGATCACATCGTGAACGTGGCTTTCACGCAGCCCCGCCGCCGTAATCCGCACGAACCGCGCGCGCTCCTGCAATTCCGCGAGCGTGGACACTCCGCAATAGCCCATTCCGCTCTTCAGTCCGCCTACCAGCTGATCGACCAGCGCGCTGAGTGAGCCCTTGTAAGGCACGCGTCCTTCGACGCCTTCCGGCACGGATTTTCCGCGCTCCGCGCCTTCCTGCGCGTACCGGTCCGCCGCCGCCGACCCCGCCTGCATCGCGCCGAGCGACCCCATCCCGCGATACGATTTGAATGTGCGCCCCTGGTAAAGAATGGTCTCGCCGGGAGATTCCTCCGTTCCCGCAAACAATCCTCCGAGCATGGTGATGGCTGCGCCCGCGGCGATGGCCTTGCTGATGTCGCCCGAGTACTTTATGCCGCCGTCGGCAATCACCGGCGCGCCCGTCCCTTTGGCCGCGCACGCCGCTTCCAGAATGGCCGTGATCTGGGGAACGCCCGCTCCCGTCACCACGCGCGTCGTGCAGATGGATCCGGGACCGATGCCGACCTTGATCCCGTCGATCCCCAGCGCGATCAGGTCGCGCGCGCCTTCATACGTTCCGACGTTCCCGGCGATCAATTGCATTTCGGGCAGCCGGCGCTTCACCGCGCGGATCGCCTCCATGACGCGTGCGGAATGGCCGTGGGCCGTATCGATCGCCAACACATCTACCTTCGCGTGCGCCAGGTCCACGGCGCGCTCGAGAAAGTCTCCGGTGGCGCCGATGGCCGCCCCCACCAGCAGTCGCCCCTGCGGGTCCTTGGCCGCGCTCGGAAACTCCAGTTTTTTCTGGATATCCTTGACGGTGATCAGTCCCTTGAGGTTGAAATCGCCGTCGACCACCAGCAGCTTCTCGATCCGGTGCTTTTGCAGCAGCCGCTCTGCCTCTTCGAGCGTCGTGCCCACCGACACAGTCACCAGGTTCTCTTTAGTCATGACGGCGCTGACGGGCTGTTCGAGATTTTTTTCGAAGCGCAAGTCGCGGTTCGTCAGTATGCCCATGAGTCGCGCCCCGCGCGTCACCGGCAGTCCCGAAACGCGGTACTTGCCCATGATGTCCATGGCCTCGCGAACGGTCAGTTCCGGCGAAATCGTCACCGGATCGACGATCATTCCGCTCTCCGAGCGTTTCACCCGGTCCACTTCCTCGGCCTGCCGATCGATGTTCATGCTGCGGTGCACGAAGCCGAGCCCTCCCTGCCTTGCCATGGCGATAGCCAGCCTCGATTCGGTCACTGTGTCCATCGCAGCTGAAACAAGCGGAATGTTCAGGGAAATCTTGCGCGTCAACTGCGTCTGCGTGTTGACTTCGGTGGGCAGGACCGAGGATTTTCCCGGCACCAGCAGCACGTCATCAAACGTCAATCCTTCGAGGATCGGTCCTTCCATTCACTTCTCCTTGAACGATAAAAAAACAGCCCCCAAATACAACACAGCCCAGCGGCAAGCCGCTGGGCGGAAGTACCGGGAGCATTCGCAACAGCTGGGTTTCATGAGTGAATTTTCATTCTATGCGCGCCGCCGCGCGAAATCAAGCGCGCTTGGGCAAGTCGGTAGGACACCCACTCCTGCCTGTCCCTCACAATCTCAGCAGGGCTTACGAGGACAGCCAAGAGTGGCTGTCCTACTAAATACTGGCCGCAAGTAACTTGATCCCCTCTCCACGCGCTCCGGCAGTTGCGGATTCTGTCGTAAGATGGGGGTTCGAATGAAGCCGTTCGAACCGCATCCGCTCTTGCGCAATCCGCACGCGCAGACGCTCGCCGCGACGTTCCTGCCGCGGCGATTTCCCCGCTTGCCGCCAAGCGTGTCCCGGGAATTCCAGACCGAGCCCGGGACTCGCATTCGCGGCGAGTGCCATTGGCAGGCCGTCCCGCGGGAACATCCGACGCTCCTGCTGGTGCATGGCCTGGAGGGCTCGTGCGAATCAGGATACATGCTGGGGCTTGCGGATCGCGCGTTTGCAGCGGGATGGAACGCCGTGCGGTTGAATCAGCGAAATTGCGACGGGACCGAGGCTCTCACTCCAACTCTTTATAATTCAGGGCTTTCCGGGGATTATCGCGCCGTCCTCAATGAGCTCATCGAACGGGATACTCTGGCCAGAATATTCTTTGCAGGATATTCGATGGGCGGCAACCTGGTGTTGAAGATGGCGGGGGAACTGGCGGGCGCGGCGCCGCCCCAGTTGCGCGGGGTTGCCGGAGTTTGCGCAACCATTGACTTGGCCGAATGCGCCGATGCCATTGCTCTGCCGGGGAATTTCATCTACGAAGAACATTTTGTGCGCAGCCTGAAAAAACGCATGCGCCGCAAGGCCGCGCTTTTTCCGGGGAAATTTGACCTGGGTCCGCTAGCGCGTGTGCGCACGGTGCGCGAATTCGACGACAAGATCACCGCGCGATACTGCGGTTTCCGCGATGCCAACGATTACTACTCGCGGTCCAGCGCCTTGCGCGTCGCGGCTGGGATCCGCGTGCCCACTTTGATTGTGACTGCCCAGGACGACCCTTTCGTCCCGTTCGCGAGTTTTTCCGATCCTGCGATCACCAATAACACAAACATCCATGTGATTGCACCGGAACACGGGGGCCATTGCGCTTTCATTTCGCGCTACGCGGGAGACGCGCGCTTCTGGGCCGAAGCCTGCGTCATGGAGTTTTTCGCGGGCTTTGAACCCCAAACCGCGAGTTCCGTTCCCTCCGTCGCAGCGATTCCCAAAACTCAGGACTAGCGAGGCGCTGAAGGCCATCCATCAGCATTTCTTTCGGAGATTTCGGAGGCGCAGTCTGCTCGAATAGGCGTTTAGACTTTTCTAATTGGTATCTGAATAGTACTAAAGTACTTTGCACATACGGCACACCAATCCAGAGTTGTTCAAACAGATACTTTGCGCTCTACAGTAAAGACCGTACAACTGAAGCCGATCTATTGGGATAAGAAACTTCTAATGTGCGGGCCTGGGTTCAGCTTCGTTTCATTCCTCCATTCCTGAAGCCCCGTTAGCCCGAAAAGGATAGCTGCGATGTTGAGCAACTTTCGATTCAGTCGTGGTGGTGTGTCTCGAGTTCTCGGAATTTCCGTTCTGATCGCCACCCTATTTGTGGTCGGCTGCTCAACCAACGGCAGCGCGCAGTTTGCCGTGACGACGACCTCCGGCCAACTGGCTACCGTCGTCGTCAATGCAGCGTATCCTGCAACAACCATGGCGGCATCGAATGGAACGGCGCCCTACACTTGGGCCGTCACTTCGGGCGCTCTCCCGACCGGGCTGACGCTGAGTTCCGGCGGTGTGCTATCCGGCACGCCCACGGCATCTGGAACGTTTAATTTCATAGTGACTGTGACGGACTCCGCGACCCCTGCCCACACGGCCAGCGCGAACCTCAGCGTCTCGATCAATCCGGGGCTCGCCTCGGTGACCTTGAATCCGACTACGGTGGCTGGCGGAACGTCATCCACCGGGACCCTCACGCTGAACGGCGCAGCTGCTGCTGCCGCCACTGTCACGCTTTCGAGCAACAGCTCGTCAGCCACAGTTCCGGCGACCGCCACAGTCGCGGCGGGCTCAACTACGGGCACTTTCCAGGTAACCACGACGGGGGTTACGACTTCCACTTCAGCAACCATTACTGCCACCTTTGGCGCGGCCAAAACTGCAAACTTAACCATTATTCCGCCGACCGTAAGCATGGTCACCCTGGCTCAATCGACCTTGACCGGGGGCGCGGGGACGACCGGGACAGTTACGCTGTCGGGACCGGCCGCGGCCGGCGGCGATGTGGTGACACTATCCAGCACCAATGCAGCAGCCACGCCCCAGGCGACAGTGACTGTTCTCGCCGGAGCCGCTACTGCGCAATTCAACGTCACTACCGGCGCGGTGGTAGCCTCTACAACGGGAAACATCCAGGCCAGCTTTAACAGTACGTCGCAAACGGCGGCGCTGACAGTCGTGCCAGCTCCATCAATCACCAGCTTTACCGCAGCCGCCACATCGATCAGTTCCGGATCCTCGACTACCTTGACGGGGATATTCACCAACGGCACCGGCAGTGTGAGCAACGGCGTGGGCGCCGTTGTCAGCGGAACAGCGGCAACTGTTGCTCCGACAGCGACGACTACTTATACGTTGACGGTGACGAATGCGGCCGGGACCACAGTGACCAAACAGGCCACCGTGAACGTTGTTGCCGCTCCCACGATCACCAGCTTTGTGGCCGCAGCGCCGACGATCACAGCCGGCACTTCGACGACGTTAACAGGAGTATTCAGCAACGGGACAGGGAGCGTCGACAACAGCGTCGGCGCTGTGACCAGTGGCACGGCTGTGACCGTTTCTCCTGCGTCCACCACGACTTACACCCTGACGGTGAAAAATTCTGCCGGAGCGACGGTAACCAAGCAGGCCACTGTGACCGTCGTGGCCGCCCCTGCGATCACCAGCTTTACCTCAGCCGCGGCGACCATCACCGCGGGCACTTCGACGACCTTAACCGGGGTATTCAGCAACGGAACGGGAAGTGTGAACAACGGCGTCGGCGCCGTGACCAGCGGCATTGCTGTGACCGTGTCGCCTGCGGCTACCACGACCTACACGCTGACGGTGACCAATACGGCGAATACCTCCGTCACCAAGCAAGTTACCGTGACCGTGGTTGCCGCGCCTGTGATCACCAGCTTCTCCGCCGCAGCGGCGACGATCACCGCCGGGACTTCGACGACCTTAACGGGAATATTCAGCAACGGAACGGGCAGCGTTGACACCGGTGTGGGCGCCGTGAACAGCGGAACGGCTGTGCCGGTTTCTCCAGCGTCGACCACAACTTACACTCTGACGGTGACCAATTCGGGCGGAGCCACAGTAACCAAGCAAGCCACCGTAACCGTGGTTCCCGCCCCGGTGATTACCAGCTTCACCCCTGGGGCATCGACAATCGTTTCCGGAAGTTCGACCACTCTGACGGCAGTGTTCCCCAACGGCACGGGAAGCATCAATAACGGCGTGGGTGCTGTGACCAGCGGAACGCCTGTTAATATCTCGCCGACATCCACGACGACGTACACACTGACGGTGACGAACGCGGCGACTACGCCTGCCACTGTAACCGCGACAACGACGGTAACAGTGCACGCACCCCCTGCATTCACCAGCGCCAATAACACAACATTCATAGTCGGTTCGAATGGCACCTTTACCGTTAAAACGACCGGGAGCCCGGTGGCGGCGTTGAACTTCACCGGCTCTCTGCCTCCCGGCAGCGTGACCTTCCACGACAACGGCGACGGCACGGCCACAATCAGCGGAACGCCCACTGGTTCGCCCGCCAGTTATCCGATCCAGATCACTGCGAACAATGGCGTACCTCCCAGTGCAGTTCAAACGTTGACGATCAATGTGGTTCTGGTCCAGGCGCCGGCAATCACCAGCGCCAATTCCGTAACTTTCACCGCGGGAACGAGCGGCACGTTCACGGTCACGACGACCGGGAGCCCCACACCGGCGCTCACCAAGACCGGGTCACTGCCGGCCAGCGTGAATTTCACAGACAACGGCAACGGCACGGCCACGATCTCCGGGATACCCGCGGCGGTAGGCAGTACCCCGATTACGATCACGGCGAATAACGGAGTGGGATCCAACGCGCAGCAACCTTTCACGCTGAATGTTGTGGCCGCACCGGCAATCACCAGCTTCTCTGCGGCTTCGACGACGATCACTGCAGGAAGTTCGACTACTTTGACGGGCACATTCAGCGGCGGTACGGGCAGCGTCAATAACAGCGTGGGAGCGGTGACCAGCGGAACGCCTGCGAGTGTCTCTCCTTCGGTCACCACGACCTACACGCTGACGGTTACCAACGCGGCGACCACACCCGTTTCTGTCACGGCGACCGCGACCGTGACCGTCGTTGCCGCTCCCGTGATCACCAGCTTTACCGCCACGCCCACGACGATTGTTTCCGGAAGTTCAACCACGCTCACTCCCGTGTTCAGCAACGGCACCGGAAGTGTTGACCACGGCGTTGGAGCGGTGACGAGCGGGACGGGTGTGACCGTGTCCCCAACGACCACTACAACCTACACCCTGACGGTCACCAACGGTGCCGGAACCAAAACCACGTCCACGGTTACGATCACCGTGGATTCGGCGCCGACAATCACCAGCGCCAATAGCGCGGGCTTTACAGCCGGGACGGCAGGGTCGTTCAATGTAACCACAACGGGCTTTCCGGTTCCGGCGCTCAGCGAAACGCTCGCTCTGCCTACCGGGGTTTCGTTCCACGATAACGGCAACGGCACGGGGACACTTTCCTGGACGGCGGCGGTGGCCAACGGTTCCTACAGCTTGTCATTCACCGCGAGCAACAGCGTGCTGCCCAACGCGACGCAAAGCTTCACGTTGACGGCAGATGCCGCGCCCGCGATCACCAGCGCCAACAGCACGACCTTCACCGCAGGCGCGGCGGGGTCGTTCAACGTGACCACGACCGGCTTCCCGACTCCAGCGCTCAGCGAGACATTGGCGCTGCCCACCGGGGTTTCGTTCGTTGACAACCACAACGGTACGGGAACGCTTTCCTGGACCGCTGCAGTTTCTGGCGGTTCCTACGGCCTGTCCTTCACGGCAAGCAACGGCATCGGCTCGAATGCGACCCAATCGTTCACTCTCACCGTGGATGCCGCGCCCACGATTACCAGCGCCAACTCCGCCAACGCCACAGCGGGAGTGGCAGGATCGTTCACGGTAACCACGACGGGCTTCCCGACTCCCGCCCTCGGCGAGACGTTGGCGCTGCCCACCGGCGTTTCGTTCCACGACAATGGCAACGGCACGGGAACGCTTTCCTGGACGACCGCAATAGCCCTTGGGACCGACAGCCTGTCGTTCACGGCGAGCAACGGCATCGGCACAAATGCTACGCAGCCCTTCACGCTGAACGTTGCGGTCGCAAGTTGCACGACGACCTGCCAGATTTCCGGCACTATATCCGGACCATGGATCCAGAATGTGTCAGTTGCGATTACCGGCCCCACGAATATCAACGTCACGACCGACGTAAACGGGAACTACACGACTCCCGCAACCATGAAAAACGGGTCCTACACGATCACTCCGAATACGGTCGCCCCGGTTCTGCAGGGCTACAATTTCGCCCCGACCTCCATCACAGGGCTCAGCGTCAACTCAGTAACGACGGGGCAGAACTTCACGGAGACGTCCCAGGTCGCGTCCTTTAGCATCTCCGGGATGGTGAGCTATTCAGGAGCACAAACCGGCAAAACCCTGAACACCCTCATCAATGTTTTCCAATGCTCGAGTTGCAACAATCCCCAAGGCGGAACGACTCTCACTACTGTACCCACTGCGGGCGGCACGTTTTACACCATCAGAGGTCTCCCGTCCGGAAACTATTCCGTGAATGCGGAAATTGACGTTCAGGGCACGGGAGCGTATAACGCCTCGAACCCGGAAGGCGCTTACATCGGTAACGGTGGCACGGTCAATCTTACGAGTTCAAGCGCGACCGGGATTAACTTTTCACTCGCTGACCGGGCAGCTCCTTCGGGGAGCTCCCTGGTAGCACCGACCCTGAATGGCGTCGCACCGTCAAGCGGTACGGCGTTCATCATCTATAATCCGTCTCAGAATAGTTTCAGCGAAGACGTCGCGACCTCCTACAAAATCTACTATGGCACGGACACTGCTGCGTCGAACCTCGGTTCGATCACCATTCCAGCGGGCAACCAGCAGGACGTTTACGTTCTGCCCGGCCTCACCAACGGCATCCCATACTATTTCCAAATGTCCGCGGTCAACTCCTCGGGAGAAAGCGCGAAGGCTCCCGCAACACCGCTTTCAGCGACCATTGGAAATTCAACCGCCGGCGCCAATTCCATTTCCGGCACCATCACGTATACCGGAATAACGCCCACAGGATCCTTAATTGTCGGCGTATATAGCAACAACAATGGCGTTTATTACCAAAGAATCGCAAGCCCAGCAGCAGGTTCGCAGGCGTACACGATTTCGGGCATCCCCTCGGGCGGCTATCAACTCTTTGTGGTCCTGGACCAGAACCACAACGGCTACATCGACGCCGGAGACGTTACCAATTTCGTGGGAGCCAACGGTCCGCCGCCGGTTACCGTTCCCGTGACGGGCGCTCAAAACGTTACTCTTACGGCAGCCAACGCGACAACTTTTGTCTCGACGCAACACACTCTGAACGGCGGCACGCACACCTACGGCATCAACGTGGGCGAGAATATGGGAGCGAAGCTGCCGATTTCCATGACGCTCTTCTCCGGGCCGAATGCGGCCGTTCCGTTTGACATGTCTGCCAGCTCAAGCAACAACAACAATTTCCAGCCGGTCTTTAACAACTCTGTCAGTCCGACTGCTGGAGATCTCTATCAATTCCTGGTCACTTACTCGGATGGGACCACGCAGATTTTGTCTAGCTCGGTGAGCGCGGTGCTGACTTCCTTTCCGCAAAACCTGGCGGTCCAGACAACTACGCCTGGAACTCCATTCATTCCGCTGTTCACCTGGAGCGCTCCCGCATCGGCCCCACCGTTCTACACGTATCAAGTGGATGTCAGCCAGGCGAATGGGCCGGGGGCCTGGCATTATCCCCAGCACAGCAGCGGCGCTCCGAGCACCACGACGAGTGTACTCTATGGCACGGGCGGCAATGCGAATCCTTCGAGCCTGCAGGCCGGAGTCACCTACGACTGGTCTGTCCGGGACACGGATGCCAACGGCAATTACGCTCAGTTAGTTACCACCTACACCGTGGCAGGGACTCCGTTGCCCACGGTCGCTCCGTATTTCGTTTCCTCCAGTATTCCGGTCAACGGGAGTACCACTCTGATCTTCAATATCACGAACCCCAGCAGCTCGACCGGGATGAGCGGGATCGCCTTTACAGATAACATGACGGGCGGTCTTTCGATGACGGGGACCATCCAATTTAACTCCTGTTCCGGGTCGGTCGTGGAAACGACCTCCACGGTATTGAACTACTCCGGAGGGTCGCTCGCGGCCGGTGCATCGTGCAACTTCGCAGTCAACGTTACCGACACCGCGGTTGAGACGAACACCAACACGGCCACGAACATAACAGATACTGGAAACACCACCGGCACAACGAGCAGCAACGCAACGCTCACGGTCTTTTCGGGGGTTGGGGCGCCCGTCGTGAACGCGTATTTCACCAGCCCCGGCTCCATATTAGTTGGTCAGACGACGACGCTGAACTTCAACATCTACAACAACAACGGCGGCTCGGTCACGCTAAACTCCATTGGCTTTACCGATTCCTTCGCTGGATCCAGTCTGCTGATCACTCAGGTATCGGGGACAACAATCGCTTTTAACAACTGCTCCGGGACGGTTACGGCGACAAATGGCACTAACTCATTGAGCTTGTCCGGCGCGTCACTGCCGGCTGGTTCATCGTGCACCTTCGGAGTCAACGTAACCGACTCGACCCCCGAGACTGTCAACACAACGCCCACAGGCGTCACCTCTTCGCCGAGCGGCATTGGCGGGGGAGGCACCACGGCCACGCTCACCGTCAGTGGGGGCACCGCGCCGTCCATCACGACCAGCAACGCTGCAAACTTCTTCGTTGGCTTGCAGGAAACTTTCGATGTGCAGGCAACGGGAAACCCGACACCGGCTCTCGCGGTTACGGGCGCGCTACCCACCGGTCTATCGTTTACGGATAACGGCAATGGGAGTGGAGTTTTGCACGGGACCCCCGGGGCTGGGACAGCAGGAAGCTACACCCCATTGGTTACTGCGAGCAATGGTGTCAGTCCGAATGCGACGCAAAACCTCACGTTGACGGTTACTTCCCTCCAGTGTCCCTTGACGTCTCTTGGGAACGAAAGCCTGCTCAACGGGACGTACGTCAGTCTGTTCAATGGTTTCAAAGATGCGGACGGGCCGAGCCAGGGAGCAATGGTTTTCGTCGCCAACGGCACTGGAGGAATCACCAACGGGGAGCTGGATTTCGGCACGGTGTTGAACTATAACGGGACATCCTACACGACTCCTATCGCCCCGCAGAATGCGAGCATTTCTAGCACCGGAAGTTGCTACAATCTCGGCTCCGACGGTCGGGGCACCATGGTTTGGAATATCTCGGCCGGGACTCCATTAACGAGGGAGTTTTCCTTGCGGGGCGATGGCGCGCTGGGCCGCTTCATCGACTTCAGCGACGTGAACCCGAGTTTGACGTCCACCGGCAGCCGTGGTTCAGCTGTTTTCATGAAACGGACTATCTCCGGACCGTTCAACTTGAGCAGTTTGAATGGCTCATTCGCAATCGGCCTGAGCGGTTTCAACAATGACAACTGCACGAGTAGCTCGTGCACAGGTAGCGGCAACGGCGGGTATCAGCGAATTGCGTCGGTCGGCCGGTTCACGTCCAACGGAGCGGGTACCCTTTCGGGCTTCGTGTTCAGCGTCGCGGATGTCAACTCTTCGGTGCAAACAAACGCGGACTTGATTACCCCAACCAGCGCCAGCTACACCGCGCCCGACTCCTTGGGCCGGGGGACGCTCACAATTTCCGGAAACGATGCCAGGATCGGCGGCGCGTTCACCGTCGACTTCGTTTATTACTTGATTGACGCGACCCACGTTTACTTGCAATCCATCGATAGCCCGGCGAACAACCCGCTGTTCAATGGAGAGGCCATCGGGCAAACGGGCTCGTTCAGCGTAGCCACACTGAACGGGAACGCCGTCTTTTCGGTGACCGGCGGAGACGTGGTCAACAACTCCTATACAGTCATAGCCGCGGGACGCGTTACCGGGGTTGGGACCGGTTCGAATGTCAGCACGCTGCTGGACAAGATCTCCAACGGCGCGGCTGTCAGCACGGGCACCACGGCGATTACCGGCGGCACGTTTGCGGCCTCCGCGAACGGCATGGGAACTCTGACAATCGGGTCCGGCGGTTCGGCCAAAGCATTTTCCGTGGCGATGATTGGGACGAACTCGGGCTTCATTATCGAAGGGACGCAGGCCTCGCCTGGCACTAACGTCATGTCCGGATTGCTGGAGCCTCAGACGGCGCCTGGAGGCGGCTGGACAAACTCGGCAGCTTCGGGATTGTACATAGAAGCAAATGTCTTCCCGAGTGTCACGAACGCCAAGGTCGAAGTGAGTTCGATTACTTTTACCCCTGGCAGCCCGAGTGGGACGTTAAGCGGCACGTCGGATAAGAGCACCGGGCTACCCTGTGCCAACAGCTGCTTGACCTTGAACAAATCAATATCGGACACGTACAGTATCGACTTCAACGGCAGGATCACGCTCTCCACTGGTAGCAATGCGCTCGTCGGCTGGTTGCGAGACACAACGCATTTCGCTGTCCTCAGTCCAAACTCCATCGGGCTGATCACCCAGCTCGACCACTAAAACTAACCCACACTACGCAATCCCACGAATGACTTGAGTGAGGGCCGGCGCAATTGGGCCGGCCCTTTCCTTTCCGTGGTACGAGGTCTTGAAAAATAAGGAGTTAAAGGAACAAAGCTTGCAGAGAGAGGCTGCCACCGAAGGTTTATCGGCGTACCCACAGCGAGCGATCTGCGGCCAGTTCGAACGCCATGCCGCACAAGTATTTGCCGCATCCGCTGCCGCCGCGAGCTGAGCCAGACCCAGATCAGACCCAAAGTCAACTCGACAATTTCACTCGCCAAAAGATGACTCATCAGGTACTCTACACATGTCGTCCTCATCCGGGATATCTCGGAGACCCTGTCAGCTTGAACGCGGCCCATTCGGTGGAAAATCCGTCCCCTACGTTTGCGGAGGATGCCCATGGTGACTCGCAAGGCCCTTTGCGGGCTGATCATTTTTGCGGCACTCGGTTTTTTCGTTCCACGTGCGGCCGCATACGACTGGGACCCCGTGACCGACGCCGAAAAGAGCATGAAATCGAATCCGCTCGATCCTGGGGCAGGCGCGGTGGTGCTGTTCAAGCGCGGGCAGATCGACGTCATCGAGAAGTCCAGCCTCTTTTGGACCACCCGGATTCAAACTTACGTCCGCATTAAAGTATTTAATGATGCCGGGAGGGATGCCGGAAACGTTTCGGTGGAGGCCACCAAATTTGTGCGCATCTCCAAGATCGAAGGGCGCACGATCCTGCCTTCGGGCGAGATCATCCCGCTGGATTCTTCCAAGGTATTCCGTGGCACGGCGTATACGGAGGGGAAAAACTTCGCCATCCTGCAATCCAGTTTTACGTTCCCATCCGTGCAGCCGGGAGCGATCATCGAGTACCAGGTCGAGGAAAACGAGGATTGGTTTTATCCTTCGCCCTGGATTTTCGATACGCGCGAACTCGGGACGCTGCAATCCTCGCTCAAGGTGACCATCGGCCCGCGGCTTTCCATGGCGCAGTTCCCTCTGGATACCACCACGAACAAGATTGCGATTTCGCGGACCCAGACGGTGATGGGCGAGCAAATCGATTTCTCCGTCAAGAATTTGCGGCCCATCGTGAGCGAGCCTTTTTCTCTCCCCTATCGCGACCTGGCCACCATGATCCTTTTCACTCCGAACCAGTTGGGCTTTGGAGGGGACGTCTATCCGCTCATTACGAAATGGGACGACGTCGGCAAGGAAGTGACGGAAGAAATGACCAACATGGAAAAGACCGACAAAGAGGTCAGAAACAAGGCCAAGGAGCTGGCGGAAAAGCTTCCCGATCCGCACAAGAAAGCGGAAGCGATCTACAAATATCTCCAGCAGAATATTACCTCCAGCAACCTGGCCGGTGTCGCTCTGGGGCGGCCCGGCGACGAAATATTGAGCGCCAAGCGGGGCGACCCGGATGAAATCAACGCGCTGTTTTATCTGATGCTCAAGGAAGTAAAAGTCGAATCGGATATGGTTCTGGTCGCCACGAAGAACTGGCAGACCCTGGTGGGCGGATTTCCGAATCGCAGCCAATTCTCGAGGATTGTCACGCGCGTGAATTTCAAGGATGGCGCCGTGTTCGCCGATCCCGCGGATTCGGCTTCACCCTTTGGCGAGGTGCCCTGGTTCGATCGGGACGTCCACGGGCTGGCGGTGAAGGGAACCAAGATCCAGGAAGCCGCAATACCCGGCGGGACGACCGATGACAATGTGTCCACCGGAAAGACGACGATGCGCGTGGCCAAGGACTGGACGACCGAAGGCGACACCGAAATCGACTTGAAAGGCGCCGAAGCCATTGAATTTCGCGGCGATTTGATGGAGACAGCTCCCGAGAAGCTGGAGCAGCGCTTGACCGATTTCTTCGCCTACGGCAATTCCGACGCCGAGGTTACGCAAATCGCTCACCCTGAATTTCGGGACACTTCGCAGCCATTCGTATTGAAGGCGCACTTGCGCGAAAGACTGACGAACGAGACCGGGCCGGGAGGATTGTTGCTCAATCCCTGGTTGGGCGATCAGTATCAGGAGCCGCGGTTTACGACCAACGTGCGGCACTCCGCGGTGCGTTTCAACAATCCTGAAAAGCGGATCAGCACGAGCACCTGGCAACTGGCGCCGGAAATCAAAGTGGAGCAATTGCCCAAGGAAGTAAAAATCGAGAACGATATCGGGGGATTCTCGCGATCCTGCGCGCAGAATGACGCCACGGTGACCTGCGCGCGCACGTTTTATCTGAAAAAGGTTCTGTTGACGACCAATGTCGAGTATTTGAACGCGAAAAAATTCTTTGATGAGATTGCCAAAGACGATCAGGAAGTCATCGTTCTGCGGAAGCAGTAACCTCGCCGGCTTTGCGGGACTTTTGCTGGCCGCTCTGCTGGTGTGCTTCGGAGGCCCGTCCAACAGCCGGGCCGATTCCGTGCCGGACTGGCTCTCCGCTGCGGGCCGCGTGGATCGCGGCCACTTTGGTGACGGCAGCGCCGCGGTCGTTGTCAGCGAGTGGACCGATTTCACGGTGGATGCGACCGGGAAATATGTCCTGACCGAGCGGCGCGCCCTAAGAGTTCTGAACCGGCGTTCCGCGGAAGCGTACCTGAACGCGGTCGGATCCGAGAATAACGATTCCAAAGTCACCTCCATTCAAACCTGGGCCATTTCTCCTTCCGGGCATATTACCCAATCGGGGAAGAAGGACCTGATTTCTGCCGCAGATTTCGCGGATTTTGAAGTCTTCTCCGATGATCGCGTGAAGATGATCAAGATACCGGGTGCGGAAGACGGATCGCTTGTCGGGTATGAAATTATGAGTCAGGGACATATCCCGATCAGCGGGCGCAGGTTCCGGATGGAGGACGAGATTCCGGTGCGCGTCAACGAATTGCACGTTTCCGTGCCCTCCGGCTCGCTGCGCTGGTTTGTGAATCATCCTGACCGGGTGGTGGTGGTCAGCCAATCGTCCAACGGAGCCGCTTTCCGAACGGAAAATCGCGCTGCCATTCCGGATGAATCCGATGCGCCGCCCTTCTCTTCACTCGCTGCCGAAGTCTTCGTCAATTACGATCCGAAGGGATCTTCGGCGCTGCAATCCTGGGAAGAGGCCGGACACATCTACCATACGCTCTTTGACAACGGCGAAAAGCCGGAAACGGAAATTGCCGCGGAGGTAACGGCACTTTCGTCCGGTGAATCCGACGCGCTATCCAGGATCAACTCTCTCTACACTTACGTTTCGCGCCAGATTCGCTACGTGGCGATTGAAATCGGAGTGGGCGGCTACCAGCCGCATCTTCCCGCCGACGTCTACAAAAACAAATATGGAGACTGCAAGGACAAGGCCAGCCTGCTGATCTCCATGCTCAACAAGATTGGATTGCCCGGATATCCCGCCCTGGTTGGGACTCGCGGGGATGTGGAAGCGGACCCCGCGGCTCCCACGCTGGCGACGTTCGATCACATGATCGTGGCGTTGCCCGTTCCCGCCGATTTGCGTTCCGCCGTGGAAAAGTTTCCCGCGTACGATTCGCGGAACCAAATTCTTTGGATGGATCCAACTTCGGAGACGGATCCGCTTGGCCAACTCCCGGAAATGGATCAGGGAGTCTTCGCTCTAATTGCCTATCCGGAACGCGGCGATCTTCAACGCATTCCGCAAGCCCCGCCGGAACTAAATGGATCGGAATACGCGATAAACGTCCACCTGCAGTCCGACGGGACCGGAACAGCGGAGGTCGAGGCCAAATACTTCGGGGCTTCCAACTCCTGGCGCCACTCTTTCTACCGTGGGCGCTCGCAAAGCGAGACGCTGAAATCGTTTGAGGAACAGGTGGCTCACTATGTGAATCAGGCTTCCTTCCGCCAGGCAACCATCGCCGGCACTGACGATAATCGCCAGCAAATCAAGGAGAAGTTTTCATTTGGGGGAAATTTCGCCACGGCGTCCACCGGCGACGGTTGGTTTTTTCAGCCCTTGATTCTTAGCGGGATCGCCGTACCCGAAGTTCCTCCGAGGCCTCGCCAACTTCCGTTGGATGTCGGCGTCCCGTTCCATGTAAAGTGCGAGTATCGCCTGGAATTGCCTTCGGGCATGCGGATTGAGCGCATCCCGGATAATACTGCGGTTAAATCGGAGTTTGGCGAAGTGACGATTGAATATTCGATGGGCGGCAATGCCCTCCTTGCGACGCAGACGGTTTCTTTTTCGCAAAGCCGCATTCTTCCCGACAAGTATCCGGATTTTCGCGATTTCGTGAACACATACATTCGCGCGACCAGGCAGCGCCTTCGCGTGATGAATGCGGCTCCCTGACGGATGCCACCTCCCGGGAACGCCATGCTCCTGAATGGCGAGGCGCAATACGCCAATCAGGTGATTGGCGCGCCCGGATTTCAAGCCTGCAATTGCTTCCGCTAACTCCTCGATGCAATCCGGCTCGCGGCTATTTTTGTGTGGACATGAATCGGACGCCAATGTAAAAGCGTCACAGCAACGAATGCTTTTGATTCAGGCATTAACAGTTTGTCGCGGTGATTCTTCGCGCAGGGGCGGGCTCAGCGCGCCGTCGCCAGAGCGCCTTGGCGCGCCGGCGACTTAAAACCCGCCTTATTGGAGGATGAAATGAAACTCGGGAGAAGTGCAGGAATTGCGTTGGGTGCGTTGTGTATGACCGTGGCTCTCTGGCAAGCGGCCGCTCGCGCGCAGGAAAAGGGCGGAGAAAATGAGACTGGCCCCTATGAAGTTGTTACGGGCTGGCCGAAACCTTTGGGGCACCCGGGATGGACCTGGGGCTCACAAGGCGGCGTTTTCGCGGAGAATCCCAACCGCATCATCCTGCTTCAGCGCGGAGAATTGCCGGTCCCTGAAAAGGCGCCCGAAGGCTACACGGGGGGATACGGCGCGTTCGGGACTCCGGCGACGCAGGGCAAGCCGCGGCTGGAGCACTGCATCCTGATTGTCGACGCGGACGGCACGCTGATTGAAGACTGGACGCAGTGGGACCATTTGTTCGCGGGCGGACGCGGGCCGCACAAGGTGCGGATCAGCCCGTATGATCCGGAAAAGCATGTGTGGATCGTCGATGACGAAGTGGATCAAATCTTCAAATTCACGCACGACGGCAAGCAGCTGGTTTTGACGCTGGGCGAACACGGCGTTCGCGGCACAGACGACAAACATTTCGCGCGCCCCACGGACATCGCCTGGCTTCCGGACGGCACATTTTTCATCACCGACGGCTATGTCAATACGCGCGTCGTGAAATTCGACAAGGACGGAAAATATTTGATGACCTGGGGCGTGAAAGGTTCCGCGCCCGGCCAGTTCAACCTGCCGCATTCCATCGCCATCGACGCGAAACGCCGGCTGTACGTGGCGGACCGCTCCAACAGCCGTATCCAGATTTTCGATGAAAACGGAAAGTACCTCGACGAGTGGGACAACATCCGTTCCCCGTACGACATCATGATGTCCGCCGACCAGTACTTGTGGGTTTCCGACGGCGTCACCAACAAGTTCCTGAAATACGATTTGAACGGAAAATTGCTTTACTCCTGGGGAACGTACGGCTCGTTTCCGGGGCAGTTCTGGGGAGTTCACCAGTTTTCGGTGGATTCGGCGGGAAACGTGTACGCGGCCGAAACGTTTGGCGGGAGAACGCAAAAATTCCGGCCCAGGAAGGGCGCCGATCCGGCAACTTTGATCGGCCAACCGGGCAAAGTTCCCGCGTCTTGATTTTATTTGTGTTTTGCCTCCAGCTCCCGAATATCCTGGGATTTTTTTTGGGGTTGAAATGGCGGAATGGGCTTGCGTTCCCGGTGAATGCTGGAGGCCGTGAGCCCGAGCATGTGAACCCCGTAGTTTTCCATTTTCTTCTCAAACTGGGCTTCGTCAATGCGATAGCGCAGGACAGAGGACAGAACGCAGGAATACTTGCGCTGAGGATCCCCGGCTGCTTTGTAAATCACTTCAGATAGGCTCATCGGCAGCGTGTCACTGGGCGGAATCATTTGACGAATTTTCTGGATTTCATGGCAAGATGCATCAGCTGTCTGCACTTCCGCAATCAGACTGCTGAGAAATATCTCAATTTCCTCCACCCAAACGTAATTCCTGGATCCGTTTGCAAGCAGGACCGAGAGTGAGGCCATGCCATCGAGCCGAGTGAAGCCGATTCGCGGCCGGAAGCCCTCGCTCCTGTCCATCGAGTCCGGCCCGTCCCTCAGTCGCCAGATGCGAAGCGCGGAGTAACCTGCGACTACGACAAAGGCCAGCACGAATGCCGCGCGCACTAAGATTGTCAGGTCCACTGCTTTCCCCCAGGTCCAGTTCAAAATGATCTTTAGTGTAGCGCTCTACGCCGCCGTTAGCAGGAGCTCGATAGTGATTCGTGCCTTGAGGCTCCCTAAGCCGGTTGCAAAAAACCGGCAGTGCCGGTTCGCATAACTATCACAGCCCGCTATTTACGATTCAACAAGATATATAGCTGATTCCCTGCTTGCTGTAAATAGAAACTAATCCCGACGCTTCCTGCACGCCCAGACCGCCTGGTCATCGTGCTGGACGAAAAACTCCTGGCCGGGCTTGTCTTGTGAACAACTCCTTTACTATCAGTGATGTACACGTAATGAAGGCCAGGCCAGCGAAACTTTGCGCAGGAAATATCGGTCATCTTTATGTGTTCTTTATGGAATTTAATGTATTTATTTATGCCGTGAATCCTGCTGAAAGTTTCCGAAAAGTCCGATCCATGCCTCAAGGCGCGCGCGCGGAGACGCCTGGGCCTTGCCGCTTATTCAGGGCCAGCACCCGACTTGCCTGTTTACTTTCATTGCAAGCCCCGGGCGTTCGGCTCATACCAACGGAGGAGAAAACACCCGCGGCGCTCGATGCGTTGCAGAGGTTCCCAGCCTAATCAGATATGTCGACAAATCAAATTTCCCGGCCCGCCGATGCGGCTCAGAAGCCCGCTCTACCCAGAGTCGTGATTGCCACAACGGCGATGCTTTCCTTCATTTCCTTCTGGCGAGCTGCCGCCATCGTACTCAATGACCTCGGATCGTCCGCCTTCTACGCGGGCGCAATCGCTGAGCAGGCGATCGGCAAAGCCGCGCCCTGGTTCATCCTGGCCATCATGCTGTTCGCCTATGCCGTGCGCTCCATGTATATCGAGAGCTGCAGTATGTTTGTGCGGGGCGGTGTTTACCGTGTCGTGAAGGAGGCGATGGGCAGCACGCTCGCGAAATTCTCCGTCTCCGCGCTGATGTTTGACTACATCCTCACCGGACCTATCAGCGGCGTTTCCGCGGGCCAATACTTGACAGGATTTTTGAACGAGTTTTTCGCCCGCGTACACGTCCATCTGATTCTCCCGATCAATTCCACCTCGGCAGTCTTTGCCGTCGCCGTAACGGTTTATTTTTGGTGGGAGAATATCAAGGGGATTCCGGAGTCCAGCGGAAAAGCGCTGCGGATCATGTATGTGACCACCGTGATGGTGGTCGTCATGATTGCCTGGTGCATCCTGACCGTTTGGGTGCGCGGCGCTCATCTCCCGCCCTTGCCGACACGGGCGAATCTGACCTTTGCGCCGGAAGCTCTGGGCTGGCTGCGCCTCAGCAGCTTGCCGCACACCGTCGCGCTGATCGGAATCCTGATCGGACTCGGGCATTCGGTTCTGGCCATGAGCGGCGAGGAAACCCTGGCCCAGGTCTACCGGGAAGTCGAGCATCCCAAGCTGCCCAACCTGGAGAAGGCGGGGCTGGTTATATTTGTTTACAGTCTGATTTTCACGGCGGGCGTTTCTTTTTTCGCCTCCATGATTATTCCGGATGCAATTCGGCCGCAGTATTTCGGGAATCTCATCAATGGTCTGGCCATGAATTTTGTCGGCCCCGTCAACCTGAGGCTGGCCTTTGAGGCGTTTGTGGTGATCGTCGGGGTCCTGATGCTGGCCGGGGCCGTCAATACCGCCATCGTGGGCTCCAACGGCGTGCTGAACCGTGTTTCCGAGGACGGCATTCTCCCGCACTGGTTCCGGCGCCCGCATCCGCGCTTCGGAACTTCTTACCGCATGCTCAACCTCGTCGTAGGCCTGCAGCTCCTCACGATCATCTTGAGCAGGGGAGACATCTTCGTGCTCGGCGAAGCCTACGCCTTTGGCGTGATGTGGAGCTTCTCGATGAAGGGGCTGGCGGTGTTGGTGCTGCGGTACAAGCAGCCGGGGAAGAGAGACTTTCGTGTGCCGCTGAATTTCACCTTGGGCCATGTGGAGATTCCCGTTGGCCTTGGTTTGATTACGCTGACGCTCTTTGCCATGAGCATCATGAATCTGTTTACCAAGCAAGTGGCGACCATTTCGGGCGTGGTATTTACGATAATTTTCTTTACCGTGTTTGAAATCTCCGAGAAAATCACCCTTAAGCATGGCGCCAAGCACCAGGAACTCGACATGTTTAACCTGGAGTCTGACGGAGACTTGAGTCCTGCGGCTCTATGCGTGCGTCCTGGGAACGAACTGGTGATGGTCCGTAATTGCAATGCACTATATAACCTGGGCGCGGTCCTAGATCGAATCAATCCTCGCCAGCAGGACGTTGTAGTCCTTCACCTTCGTGTTCTGAGCCGCGCAGGTTCGGGTGGCAGTGAACTGGCACAAGAGGATTTATTTGGTGTAAATGAACAGGAATTGTTTACGCGGGCGCTTTCCCTGGCGGAGAAGAGGGGCAAGTCCATTCACCTGGCTGTGGCGCCCGCGACGGAAAAATGGGAAGGCATCCTGCGCGCGGCGCAAAATCTGCAGTCGTCCACTATCGCGCTGGGTTTATCCTCCTGGAGGGCTATCGAGGACGAGGCGCGTATCGCGGGCCTGGCCTGGGAGGCGCTGCCTGAACCGAGACCTAATTTAACCCTGGAAATTTATTCGCCGGATGGCCAGGAAAAAGTTTTCTATCTCGGTCCTCACGCCCCGCGGTTGACAGACAAGGAAATCGATCTGCTGCACGGCATCTGGCTGGAACTCAGCAACGAAGTCGCGCCCGAGGAACTCCATCACCACGATGTCGTGCACATCGCCCTCGAAGAACTGCGCAAGAACATCGTGAATGGCCGCCGGGAAGAGATTGTCGACGCGTTGCGCCAACACCTCATCAATATTCGAGATCGCCGGAAATCCGGCTCGTAATCCGCACGAAGGAACCCCGGGAATGCCAATCTCCCGATTGGCGTTGGGACGGCGCCCTGCAGTAGTAGGGCGTTCCCGGGGCGGAGCCTGCCGAGCGCCCGCCACCCATCGAGAAAAAAGCTATTGACAAACAGCCGAAAATCCTGTAATTTCAGTACAGACAGAAATGACTGATACTTCCAAATCGCTCTCCCCCGCCGCCCAAAAGTTCATCCTCCACTGGGGCGAAATGGGCACCCGCTGGGGCATTAATCGCACCGTCGCGCAGGTCCATGCCCTGCTGTTCCTTTCCGACCGGCCCCTGGCGGCGGAGGAAATCGCCGGGACCCTTTCCGTCGCCAGGTCCAACGTGAGCACCAGCCTGCGCGAGTTGCAAGGCTGGCGCATCGTGCGCGGCGTTTCCGTGTTCGGCGACCGGCGGCAGCACTTTGAGTCCATGAAGGACCTCTGGGAGATGTTCCGCGTGATCCTGGAAGAGCGCAAGCGGCGCGAATTTGACCCTACGATCGCAGTGGTGCGGGAATGCGTGGCGGAAGCCAAGAAGGCCGGCTCCACGGACGCCTACGCGCGCGAGCAGATGGAAGAGCTCCTGGAATTCATCGTCCTGCTCAGCGCGCTGTTCGAGGAATTCCGCAGCCTTTCGCCGAGCGCGCTGAAGGGAATGGTGAAACTCCGCGGCGGGCTGCGCAAGCTGTTGAAGGGCTGAAAAGGAAAAGGCGGGCAACCGCCTTTTTTGGTGGCACATGATTTCTCTCAGTTCAGAAATAACTGATACGAAAGGAAGGCACGCCGCCCGCGGCTGGGTCTGCTTCGACCGCGATTGCTCCGTCTGCACTTCGCTCGCCCGCCGCTTCCGCCGCACCCTCGAAACGCGCGGCTTCGGCCTGGCGGCATTGCAGGATCCTCGTGTGCAAGCGCTTCTCGCCTTGCCGACTGAGGATTTGCTGCGGGAGATGCGCATCGCCACGGGCGACGGCGAAATTTATGGCGGCGCTGACGCCATCGTCTTCCTCGCGAGGCAAATCTGGTGGGCTTGGCCGCTTTATGCCGCAGCGAAGCTGCCCGGCGTCCCGCGCATTCTCAATGCCTGTTACCGCTGGATTGCCGATCACCGGAGGTGTTCGTCAGGGTTGTGTTCCGCAGTTGGAAGAGAAATTCGCAACGATGCTCTAAGCCATCTGAAAGGAGAACGCCGATGACCGCAGTAACGGTTTTCCTTGTAGGATTAGCCGCAACGATGGTTGTTGTTCTTGTCGCCCTTCTGTACCTAAGGAATCCTCTCCAAATCCTCTTGACGGATCTGTGCGGCACGACCAACCGCGCGCGCTTCTGGACAGCTTTTTCTAACGTAACGTTGTTTCTTGTGCCCCTTGCTCTTGCCCTCGATCATCAGCCCGATGCCAATGCCAAACAAGCCGCAATTTTCACAATCAGCGGTCAAATGGAATCCGCAACCATCGGATTCGTCGTTTCCGTCGTGGTGATGGGATTCATCCTCAGCACATACATTTCTCGAGTCAACTCGGCCCGAGTTGCGAAGGGAAATAACGCCCTGTAGTTCATTGCAGGGAGGAGTTCGGACAGCCATGAGCGAAGCACACGAGCTTGATGTGATCACGGGAGCGTTCGGCTATACCGGCAAGTACATCGCGCGGCGACTCTTGGGCGCCGGAAGGCGAGTTCGCACCATCACCAGTCATCCCCACCGCGCGAACGGCTTCGCCAATCAAGTGGAAATCGCTCCCATGGATTTTAGCGATCGCGCAGGCCTGGTTCGATCACTCGGAGGCGCCTCGGTTCTGTACAACACGTACTGGGTGCGATTCGATCATGGCCGCGCGACGTTCGACGAGGCCGTCAGAAATTCTTACGCGCTGATCCAGGCGGCGAGAGATGCCGGAGTTCGCAGGATCGTACATCTCAGCATCGCCAACCCTTCGCTCGACTCGCGCCTCCCGTATTATTCAGGCAAGGCGCTGGTTGAAAAGGCAATCATCGATTCAGGGCTTTCCTACACCATCCTCCGGCCCACGGTCATCTTCGGCATCGAAGATATTCTCATCAACAATATCGCGTGGTTCGTGCGCCACTTTCCGGTGTTCGCAATTCCCGGGTCCGGGAGATATCAGCTCCAACCGATTTTTGTGGAAGACCTCGCCGAGCTGGCGGCAAATAGCGCAAAGCAAGAAGACAATTTGGTGTTAGACGCAGCCGGTCCGGAGATTTTCGCGTTCGAAGACCTGGTCCAGGAAATCGCGGTGGCCGTTGGCAGCAATCCTAAATTCATTCATGTGAACCCTGGCGTAGCGCTCCAGATGCTTCGCCTCGTCGGGCCCATGGTCGGCGATGTGGTTCTCACGCGCGAGGAGATCGAAGGATTGATGGCGGATCTTCTGGTATCAAAACAACCGGCGACCGGGCGCACGCGATTCAGCGCATGGCTTGCGGAAAATGCGACTGTCCTTGGTTCGCGGTACGCATCGGAACTCCGGAGGCATTACCGATGATTTGCGCATTGCACGTTGCTCCGTGCATGCGTGGGAGGAAACAATGCGACTTCTGATTCCCTGGTTATGGGCGGCGGGCGTGTTGCAACTCGTGATCATTGCGGCCAATTTCGTTCTGCCGAAAAAATTGCAATGCCGCGAGAATCTCTCGCGCGTCTCTCCGATGATCCGCACGGTGTTCGTTGTCCATTGGATCTACATCGTTCTGGTGCTGGGAATTTTCACGTCACTGAGTTTCTGGTTCACCCCCGAATTGGCGGGGGCGAGCCGTTTGGGGCGATATCTCTCCGCGGCGATCGCAGTTTTTTGGTTGTTGCGCGTGCCGATCCAGCTATTTTTCTACGATCCCGAAATCCGCAGGCAGAACCGGCTTGGCGACGTGATCTTCCTCCTGGCGTTTTCTTATCTGGGGGTCGTGTTCGGCATCGCCGCGCTGGGAGTTGTTCGATGAGACGCAGCGCGATCGCCGGAGGAACTGTATGGATTGGACTTGCGGCGGCGTCGCGAATGCAGGGGGCGCGCCTGGACACAATCGAATTGCTCTTCCTTTTGGGTCCGCTCGTCGTTGTGCCGCTTGGTTTGGGCCTGTCTTCTCAATTCACGGGCGAGACGCAAATCGGATTTCCCATTCGCATCGCCCGAAAACTGCAACTGCCGGCGGCGCTCTGCGCAGTCGCTTCGTTTTGGCTGCCACAAGGAGTTGTGGCGACAATTCTGGTTCTGCCATGGCTCGTCCTTGGTTGTTTCGTCGGCCTAGAAGGTTTGATGGCGCTCCTGCGCGGAGAATTCGGAAAGCTCAAGACCGCGTGCAGGATCGTGAGTTTCCTGTATCTGCCCATCGGATGCGCGTGGCTGGCCGCTTCACGTTTTGGGCTCTCCCCGATGAGTTTTCAAGAGCCGATCGTGCTTCTCACGGCGGTCCACTTCCATTTCGCCGGATTTGCCGCGCCGCTTTTGGCCCTCGCCGCCGGCAGCGCCATCGAGAAAAAGACGGCTATGCCACGGCATATTTTCAACGTCGTTGCGGCAGGAATTCTGGCTGGCCCGGGTTTGCTCGCCGCAGGATTCGTGATTGGCCCGCGCCTCAAATTGGCAATGGCGCTGCTGGTCGCCTGTAGCGAAGTCGGACTCTCCCTGTTTTTTCTGGCGCACGCACGATCGATGCGGCCTCGACTGGCGCAAGTGTTGGTCACTATCTCAGCTCTATCCGTCCTATTCGCGATGGTTCTCGCGGGCGTCTGGGCGATTGGCGAATTTCCGCTGCAACCGTTCGTGCACTTGGATGAGATGGCCAGATTTCACGGCACTGCGAATGCCCTCGGCTTCATTCTTTGCGGTCTTGTGGGATGGACACTCGCGGCTTGCCGCATAGCGCGCCCGGAAGGAGACCCACGATGAAAATCGCAGCCACGGGAGTGTCGGCTCGAATACACCCCGAATCAGATCCTAACGAGATCGCATGGCCCGGCTGGATTCCGCTGCTCGTCCTGCCTGCTGCGGCAGTCGCGTTTCGGGCACATTTCGTACCGTGGTGTTTCATGTGGGCGCTCGCGGCGGCGATTTTTTTCGGCTGCAAATGGCTGACGTGGTGGGAGTACCGAAATCTTGCCGGCGCAACGATTGGCCGAAGGGTTGGTTTTCTCTTCGGCTGGCCGGGAATGGACGCGGCGACCTTCCTCGATCCTGGGATGCGCGCGCAAAGGCTGGAATGGAAGGAATGGCTTTGGGCAATCGTCAAGACCGCATTCGGCGCAGTCCTGCTGTGGGTTGTTGCGCGGTGCGTGCCCGCAACAAGTGAACTACTCGCGGGATGGGTGGGCATGCTGGGAATTATCTTGGTCTTGCACTTTGGAACGTTCCATATTCTATCGCTTCTATGGCGGTCCGCCGGAGTGGCTGCGCGCCCGATCATGCAGACGCCGCTTTCTGCCACGTCCTTGAGCGATTTCTGGGGACGCCGGTGGAATCTGGGCTTCCGCCAACTGACACATCGCCTTATTTTCCAACCCGCTCGAACGCGAACCGGCGTTTTCTCCGCGACTCTTCTGTCCTTCATCGCCTCCGGACTGATTCACGAACTCGTAATCTCTCTCCCGGCGCACGGCGGGTACGGCTTGCCAACTTTTTATTTTGTTGTGCAAGGCTTGGGCGTTCTGTTTGAACGATCATTGCCGGGAAGTCGACTGGGGCTAAGTTCTGGCATTCGAGGCTGGTTGTTTGCCGTGTTTTGCGCGGGCTCGCCAGCGTATCTGCTGTTTCACCCGTGGTTTGTCCGCGTCGTGATTTTGCCATTTATGGCGGCCATAGGCGCGCGTTAGCACCGGACGGAGCCATTTTATGATGAATCTCATTGCCACTTTGTTTGCTCTTCATGATTTCGAAAATGTTTTTAGCCTGGCGATATGGCTTGCTGGTATTGGGCACTTCTGCGTTTTGATCGCAAGCTTTCAGGTGCCAGCAAAGCTGGGCTGGAAAGATGACCTTCAGAAACTCACTTCGTTCAACCGCAAGCTAATGTGGGTCCATGGCGGGTTCGCGGTGCTGACAATTGTCGCGTTCGGAACGCTTACGCTCGTGCTGCACACCGAAATGCTTCGCGGCGACCGCGCGGCGCTGGGCCTGGCCCTTTTCATCGGAGTCTACTGGGCGCTGCGGATCGCCGTCGACTTCGTTTACTACGACCACCAGGATTGGCCCCGCGGCCGAGGTTTTGTGTTCGGCCACATTCTTCTGACCTCACTTTTCGCGTACCTAGCACTCGCGAATTTTGGACTCGTCATTTGGAAAGTCTGGGCTCATTAACGAAATGGAGAGGAGCACAATGAAATTCGCAGATCTCTGGAGCTCCGAAGGGACCATGGACCGCGGTCCCTATGCCCTCGTGGGACTCGTCGGTTTCGCAATCAAACACAATTTGGACCGGGCACTGGCTACGCTTGTTTTTCATCGCCAGTGGGGTCTTTTCAATTACTGGATACCGCTTGATCAAGCGGCGCGGATCAATTCACTTGCTCCTGCGGATCGGACATTCCTGCTATCCATGCTGGTGCTTTCGCTTCCATTTATTTGGGTTGGCATCGTTTTGACCATGCGGCGCCTTCGAGCCGCGGGGCTGCCGGCATGGCTGGTGGTGTTGTTCTTTGCGCCGTATTTGAACCTTCTGTTCTTTCTCATTCTGTGCATCTATCCGTCGCAGCGCGCTGACGACACGCCACGATCCTTGCGCATCTCAGGGAATCCTCTCCTCAAGCGGATTATTCCGGAAAGTAATTGGGGCAGCGCGGCCATGGCGCTCGTGATCACATCGGTGCTTGGGGCCGCGGCCACGCTTTTCAGCGTGAACGTGCTCGCGCTGTACGGCTGGGGACTGTTTGTCGCTCTGCCATTTTGCCTCGGGTTCTTTTCCGTCTTGCTGCATGGATATCACCGGCCGCGAAGTTTGCGCAGCTGCGTGGCGGTCGCAAGCCTGTCGGTTATTTTGCTGGGATTGCTTTTACTGGGCCTCGCTGTCGAAGGGGTAATCTGTCTGGCAATGGCCGCGCCCATCGGACTGATTCTGGCGTTGATGGGCGGTTCGATAGGCTACTTGATTCAGCAAAGGCATTGGGCGCGCTTCCAGACGCGAGCCACATTTAGCGCTTTGCTTCTGTTCGTGCCATTCTTTATGGGGACGGAAGCGTTGAAGCCACAACAGCCGCCGCTCCTTCAAATCACCACGCAAATCGAAATTAATGCGCCGCCCGAGAAAGTTTGGCCGTTCCTCACGTCATTTCCAGCGCTGCCACCGCCCAACGAATGGCCTTTCCGCGCTGGAATCTCCTATCCGATCCGGTCCACGCTTCACGGAACGGGGCTCGGAGCGCAGCGGGAATGCCAATTTTCGAGCGGCGAGTTCATCGAACCAATTCAGGTCTGGGAAGAGAACAAACACCTCGGATTTTCCGTATCCGGCGAGCCTCTGGTGATGGAGGAATTGTCGCCCTACGGGCACATTCACACGCGACATATTGATGCCGCGTATTTTCAGGCGCAAGACGCGGAGTTCGTGTTGACGCCGCTGCCTGGCGGCCGCACCTTGCTGCAGGGCACTTCACGCTATAGAAATAGAATGTGGCCTGTGTCTTACTGGCGATTGTGGTCAGATGCGATCGTCCACCAAATTCATGTGCGAGTCTTTCGGCATATCAAGCGTCTGTCCGAAGCGGAGCATCTGGAATCGCAAATGTAGTTATTACCAAAAAGGTAAATTCGTGAGCACAGTCCAGCGGCAAAAACCCGATCCGTCGTCACAAATCATGCCAATAAATTGTTAAGAAATATCAACCTTCCACAATTTTTCCACAGGCCTGTTGGAATATGATACCGCCTCTTAAAACGCGACGGAACGGAAACAGCACAACCCCAAGAGGAGCGTAGATGAAAGCGATTCAAGTCCCGAAAACCGGAGGAGTGGAAGTCCTCACCTTTCTGGACATTCCCGTTCCGAAGCCAAAGCCCAACGAAGCGCTGGTGAAAGTCGCCGCGGCGGGAGTGAACTATATTGACGTCCATTTCCGCGAGGGCCGCTATCCCGTCACTCCTCCCTTCATACTTGGCCAAGAGGCCAGCGGCGTGGTCAGCGAAGTGGGCGGCGAGGTGAAGGACTTCAAGCCGGGAGAACGCGTCGCTTACACGGGCATTACCGGCGCGTATGCGGATTACGAAGCGGTACCGGCGGACCGCCTGGTCCGCGTGCCGGCGGGCATCACGGATCATCAGGCCGCCGCCGCGATGTTGCAAGGCATGACCGCGCATTATCTGACGCATAGCACCTTCCCGCTAAAAAAGGGAGAAATCGCACTGATTCACGCGGCTGCCGGCGGCGTCGGGCTGCTTCTCGTCCAAATGGCGAAGAATCTCGGGGCTCGAGTGATCGCCACGGTCAGCACCGAGGAAAAGGCCAAACTGGCGCGCGAAGCGGGCGCGGACGACGTGATTTTATACACCAAGCAGGATTTCGAGGTTGAGACCAAGCGCCTTACCGACGGAAAGGGCGTTCACGTCATTTACGACGGGGTCGGCAAGACCACCTTCGATCAGGATCTCAATGTTCTCCGTCCACGCGGCTATCTCGTGCTTTTCGGAGCCTCCAGCGGGCCTGTGCCGCTGATTGACCTGGGCAAGCTCGCGCAGAAAGGCTCGTTGTTTATTACTCGCCCGACGCTGGTTCATCACATTGCCGGCCGTGAAGAGCTTCAGCAACGCGCCACCGATGTGCTGAACATGATCGCTTCAGGCAAATTAAGGCTGCGCATCGAACATCTCTATCCCCTGAGGGAGGCGCAGCAGGCCCATCGGGATTTGGAAGGAAGAAAAACGACGGGAAAATTGCTTTTGATTCCCTGACGAGGAAAGGCAAAATAGGCAAGTAAAGTCATGGAAATGGTCCCAGTGTCGTGCACGAGGAAGTGTTGGCTGCAAGGAGCGGTTGCATCCTTAAACCAAATCCGTTAACATCTTTGTTAATCCGGGTGGTACTCGGCCTGACCTTTCATAGTAAGTTTCAAGGAGCCTCATGGCCCGCGCAAAAAGCATTCACAGATCTGCACCCACAAACTTGGCATCGCTGATCCGAGGCCTTTATGGCCGCGTCGCTCGGCAATTGAAGGTGGACCCCTCCTACGTGAGCCGTGTAGCACGTGGAGAACGCCAATCCGACGTCATCGAAGGTTCTCTGGAGCGAGAGCTGAAACGCATTATGTCCCTCGTCGGCTCCAACCATAACGGGGCGGGACGGCAAACCGCAAGGCATTCCCGAATGAAGGGCAAGAAGAAGAGAGTCATGTAGGCTCTGAAGCCGCCCCGCTCACCCAGGGCTCGTGCGGCGATTAGACCGAATCAGCAAGCTACTGTTGTTGGGCAGGTTGCTGCGCCCGTTCCACCGCTATCGGAGGCTCGGGGGCCGCGAGCTTGTTAGCACTGAGTTGCTCGCGCCCATCACCGTCAATCGCCGGCCGCACGCTCACATCCACCGAAAGCCTCTGTCCCGCATGGCCTTTGTATACCCCCCGAACCGGAGCCACATCGCCGTAGTCGCGTCCATAGGCGATGCGCACGTGCTGCAGGCCCAGCGGCTTCCCCAGCGTCGGATCAAGGCCAATCCAGCCTGAATCCGGCAAGTAGACTTCCGCCCAGGCGTGCGACGCGTATCCACCAATCACCTCTTGTAATTTAGCGTCGGGCGACGCCGCGCTTTCCGGGACCAGGTACCCGGAGACATACCGTGCGGGCAGTCCCCTTTTTCGGACCACTCCCAGAAGCAAATGCGCGAAATCCTGGCAAACTCCCGCCCAGACGGCCAGAGAGTCCTGGATGGAGGAGTTGACGTGCGTCGCTCCCTTGACGTACTTGAACTTTTCGTGAATCAGGAAGGACGCCTGCTGGACGAATCCCGAGAGGCTCCCGTCGCTGCCGCTGCCCGCCGCGTCAATGAGTTCGTCCAGTTGCGGCACATGGGGGACGTATCCCGTGGGCACAATAAAGTCGAGAAATCCTTCCTCGAGTTCCTCGCGATGACCGTCCAAGTCGGAGAGTTTCATTCCGCCCGACGGCAACGCGGGAGCATCGTGCGCCAGGACTACGGACTCCGCTTCGATCTTCAGGCGGTGATGTTCGGGAAGAATGTTGAATTGATGCACCCAATTTCCAAATGAATCGCGATAAGAAGTGCCGCGCGAAACCGGGTCGGTGAGAAGACGGAACGACAGACAGCTCTGCGTCTCGTCGTGGATCGGCCGCAGACGGACTTCGTTGTAGCTTTCCGAAACCGGGCCGTCGTAGCGAAATTCCGTGGAATGGACAAGATGATACCGGTTCATGCGACCACCGCGTAGTAGAAGTAGTTTCGGGCAATGTCCTCGCCGATCGCTCCGCACATCTGCAGCATGTCGTTCAAATAGGAGTGCAGCCCCAGCTGAAAAATTTCGGCGATCCGGTCGTAGCGCAGCCGTTCGAGGACTTTGCCTGTCAGCCGCTCGGCCTCATTCGCGTAGGAACCCGCTCCCGTGCCGCTGATGGCGCGCAGGCCGGCCTGCACTTCGGTCATGCTGAAGCGGATCGAGCGGGGATGTAGCGGGTGCATCATCAGCATTTCCGCGACTTTTTCGGGCTCGATCAAGGAGTGATATTTCCGGTGGTAGGCCTCGTAGGCGCCCACGGATTTAAGCACAGCCATCCATTGATGGTTGTCCCCTCCGCCGATTTCCGCCGGCGCGTCGTACAGGATGTGGTACTGCACGTCAACGAGGCGCGCCGTCATTTCCGCGCGCTCGATGAACCAGCCGATGCGCAGAAATTCCCAGCCTTCGTCGTGGGGCAGGGTCGCGTCGGTCACGCCGTGAAAGCGGTGGCTGCCGAAGCGGATGGCGTCGCAAAAGCGGTGCGGCCCCGCGGCCATCTCCTCGTCGGGATGGAAGCGATTCACGGTGAAATAAAGGCTGTTGATGTCTTCCCACATTTCCCGAGAAATGAAGTCGCGAATAGTTCGCGCGTTTGCGCGCGCTTTGGTGATGCACTGCACGATGGAGCTGGGATTATCCTGGCGAAAGGCGAGAAATTCGAAAACCGCCCGCGCGTCGGCTTCTCCATACAACGCGCGGAAGCATTTTTCCTCGCCGGCCATGACGATCAGGGGATCCCAGTGTAACCGGTACTTGTCCTTGGATTGCTCGAGCACGGTGTGGAAATTCACGTCCAGAATCCGGGCGGTGTACTCCGCCCGCTCGATGTAGCGTGCCAGCCAGAACAAGGATTCCGCGATTCGCGACAACATCTCACTCATCCCCAAAGAGAACCCAGGTGTCCTTACTTCCGCCGCCCTGGGACGAATTTACAATCAACGAACCCTGCTGCAGCGCCACGCGAGTCAGACCTCCGGGCACGATCGTGACTTTCTCCCCGTCGTACAGGCAATACGGGCGAAGATCGACGTGGCGGCCGGCAATCGAACTGTTCGCCGGATCGTAGGAGGGCACGCGCGAGAGAGGAAGCACGTGCTGCGCAATGTAGTTTCTCGGGTCCGCCTTGATGCGCTGCTTGAAATCCTCAATTCTCTCGCGCTCCGCAGCCGGACCCATCAGCATCCCGTAGCCGCCAGACTCACCCACGGCTTTGACGACGAGCTCCGGCAGGTGATCCAGAACGTAGGCGAGTTCTTCCTTTCTGGAGCACAGATACGTGTCCACGCTCCGCAAAATTGGGTCTTCGCCGAGGTAATACCGGATGAAAGCGGGCACGTAGGCGTAGATGGCTTTGTCGTCGGCGACGCCATTGCCTACGGCGTTGGCAAGAGCCACATTCCCCGCCCGGTAGGCCCCCATCAAGCCGGGGACGCCCAGCGCGGAATCCGGGCGGAAGGTGAGCGAGTCCAGGAACTCATCGTCCACGCGCCGGTAAATCACATCCACGCGCTGCAGTCCATGAATGGTCTTCATGTAGACGATGCCGCCATCCACGATCAGGTCGCGGCCTTCGACGAGTTCGATGCCCATCTGCTGCGCCAGGAAGCTGTGTTCAAAATAAGCGCTGTTGTAAATGCCGGGCGTCAGCAGAACGATTTGCGCGTCATTTCCTCCGCGCGGCGACAGGCTGCGCAGGATGCGGGCCAGCTCGGCGGGATAGTGGTTGACGGGAAGAACCTCGTACTCGTGAAACGCGTCGGGGAACGTGCGCATCATGACCAGGCGGTTTTCCAGGACGTACGAAATCCCGCTCGGCGTGCGCACGTTATCTTCGAGGACGCAGAATTCGCCGGTCTTGGAATCGCGCACGAGGTCGATGCCGCAGATGTGCGTGTGAATCCCCCGCGGCACTTCGATGCCGATCACCTCGCGCAGGAAATGTTTGCAGGAATAGACCAGCGAACGGGGAATCCGGCGGTCGGCAAAAATGCGCTGCTTGCCGTACACATCCTGCAAAAATAAATTCAGCGCCACGACGCGCTGCGCCAGGCCGCTTTCGATACGCTGCCATTCGGAATTCGGGATGATGCGCGGAATCAGATCGAAGGGAAACAGCCGCTCCGTTCCGCGCCCATCGCTGTATACCGTGAACGTAATTCCCTGAAGAAGAAAGGAAAGATCGGCGTGCTGGCGGCGCTCTTCATACTGCGCCGGCATCATGGCGCCAAGCTTCTCGAAAATCTTGGCGTAGTGCGGCCGGGGCACGTCGGGCGCCGAAAACATCTCGTCGTAAAACGCCCCGAGCTGATATTCCCCGAACAGCCTCTGTAAAGGCATTTTTGAAGGCACGGAGGCCATGGAACCACTGTAACAAGAGCGCCCTCATTCCAATGGACGAAAGAATCTATCGGTGCTATCAGGATTTCACGACCAAAGGCAATTCCGCGAGATTTGATTTACCCCAATGGGAATTGGGCCGCACACCGCCCGCCATTCCTAAGATGAACGATCACAATGAGATAGCGGATATTTGAAGTGGGCGGAAACGCGGCAACAGTGGTGTTAAGACTCTGGATTTGCTATTGTCTCCTGCCGGAATCGGCCAGCGAGGAAAGTTCCGGTTCCGGAATGCGCCGCTTGATTTCTTCGCATTTTGCAGGACGGCTTTTTTTGCGAGCACGCTCGGCAAGAATTGTTCCGTAACAATCGGCCAGAAAGCAATGCATGCCCACACAATCTCCACTCGTCAGCGAACTGAAGGAACGTTTCGACTCTGAATCCTCGCGATTACAAGAAGAATTTTCCGCGGCGAAAGACGGCCTGAAATATTTGCAGGAAAAATCGGCGCTGGTGGATTCCATTGCCCGCCGCTTTTGGGCTCAATTTGTGGGTTCCACGGGTCTTCAACCCTCCCGAATGATCTTCGCCGCCGTCGGGGATTACGGCCGGCAAACTCTCTTTCCGTATCCGGATGTCGATCTCATCTTCCTGGCCGGAACAGGCGAAGCGGCGGAAAAATTCAAGGATGCCATCCAGCGGCTCTCGCAAGGCATGAATGAGATTGGATTGAGATGCAACACGACGGCGGGAATTATACCGGAATTCATCCAGTTCGATGCCGATCGCGCGGAGACGATTCTTTCCCTGCTGGACTGCCGGTTTCTGGATGGCGATCAGGAATTGTTTGCGAATCTACGGAACCGGCTGATTCCCGAAATCATGGTCCGCGAGTCTCAATCCTTGGTCGAACGCTTGGCGGAATTGACGCGCAACAGCCACCGCAAGTTTGCGAACACCGTTTTCCACCTCGAGCCAAATGTGAAGGATGGTCCTGGCGGCTTTCAGGACTATGTCACGGCGCGTTGGCTTGCCGCCATGTCCGCCATAGAAGAGCAGGATGGCTGGCCCGATCCGCAGAAATATTTTTCCCTCGCGAACCAGACCGCGATGGATTCGGCGCTGGCATTCTTCGCATCCGTGCGTTGCTTCCTGCACTTCCGGAATAAACGGGATCACAATCTTCTGACCTGGGATGCGCAGGACGATGCAGCGGCCCGGAAAATTGGGACGCAAAATGTCCATGCGACGAATGTCACCGATTGGATGCGCATCTACTTTGGCCATGCGCGCGCCGTCGAACACATTTCCGGTCAGCTGCTCGAGGAAATGCCCGCCGCTCAATCTCTCTTTTACCGGCAACTGGAAACCTGGCGAACGGGCTTTTCCGATGAGGATTTTTCGGTCGTGGATGGGTTGATTTTTTTTCAGAAGCCTGAAAGCCTGTCCGACCCGAGCCTTTTCTTTCGCGCCTTCCGGCTGATGGCCCAGCGCGGCTTCAAACTCAGTCCGGCGGCCGAACAACAATTGGAGCTGGCGAGGCCGCAGCTGGCCGGCCGCCTTCCGGGAGGCGGCGATTTTTGGCGGTTTCTGGAAGATCTTTTGCCCGAACCGCATGCGGCGGACGCGTTGCGCGCGATGCACTCGTTGCGTCTCTTGACTCTTTTTCTGCCGGAATTGCAGGGGATTGACGCGCTCGCGGCGCGGGATGTTTCTCACCGTTTTACGGTGGATGAGCACACCCTCCAGGCCATCGAAAAGTTGCACGGCCTGCGGCAATCCAAATCCAAATGGGACGAACGCTACGCCGGCATCCTCGGCGAGCTGGACCAGCCCGAGTTGCTCAATCTGGCGATCCTGCTGCACGACACCGGCAAGGCCGTCACTCTCGTGGACCACATTCCGGCCAGCCTGGCAATCGCCGGAAAGTGCCTCGAGCGCCTGGAACTTCCCGCAGCGGACCGGAAAACCGTGCTCTTTCTGATTCAGCACCATCAGGATTTGGGAGCGGGGCTCCGGCGTGACATCTTTGACCCGCGCACCGTTGGGCAATTCGCGGAAAGCATCGGCAGCCCGGAACTCCTGAAAATGCTTTGCCTGTTCACGTATGCGGACATCAAAGCCGTCAATCCGGAGGCGCTCACGCCCTGGAAGGCGGAAGATCTTTGGCAGCTCTACATCGGCACGGCCAACTATTTCAACCGCAGCGTGGATGAACGCGTCCACGGCGACGCCAACGACGAAGTATTGAATCATCTTCGCTCACTGGCCGCCGCCGCGGGGAAGAAGCTGCAAACATTTTTGGAAGGTTTGCCCAGGCGATATCTCCGCACGCATCCCGTCGACGAAATTCTGCGGCACTTCGAGATGGCCGGCCGCCTCGGCCAGGATCCCGTTCAACTCGCGGTGAAGCGCACACGCCACTGGTACGAGCTGACCGTTGTGACCAAGGACCGCCCGCGCCTTTTCTCGACCGTCGCCGGAACGCTGGCCGCCTGTGGCATGAACATCGGAAAAGCGGGCGCCTTCTCCAATGCCGGCGGAACGGTGGTGGATACGTTCTCCTTCACGGACCGCTACCGGACGCTGGAGATGAATCTTCCGGCATGGGAGCGCTTCAAGAGCACGGTCCACGACGTGCTCTCCGGAAAACGCGACCTCAAGCGCATGCTTCATGAGCGCCTAGAAGTGGAAAAAGATCAGCCCGAAAAGACCGCGGGAACGCCCCAGATTCAATTTGATAATGAATGTTCCGCGCACAGCACGCTCATCGAAATCATTACGCAGGATCAGCCCGGCCTGTTGTACCGCATCAGCTCCGTTTTCGCCCAGCAGGAATGCAATATCGATATCGCCCTGATCGACACCGAGGGCCAGACCGCAATCGACGTGTTTTACCTCACCACCGCCGCCGGAAAGCTCGCGCCCGAGCATCAGGAAAGATTGCGCCAATCCCTGGTCAAGGAACTTTCCGCGTAATGAGGTTTTGTAGGACAGCCACTCCTGACTGTCCCTGGCAAACTCGGCAGGGCCAATGCGGACAGCCAAGAGTGACTGTCCTACTGGAATCGCAAACTGACCCACTGCGGCGGGTTCCAAACCATACACACAATAATGAAAAAAAGGTGTATACTGTTTTTATGGGTAGAACCAACATCGTGCTGGATGACGATTTAGTGAAGAAGGCGCGCAGGCTCACGCGGCTCAAGACCAAACGAGAAATCGTCGGCAAGGCGCTCGAGCTGCTGGTGCGCTCAGAAAGCCGCAAAGGCATTCTTCACTATTACGGAAGCGGAGTTTGGAAGGGTGATCTGAAACGCATGCGGCGGAATCGCTCTTGATCCTGGTCGACACCTCCGTGTGGATCGATTTTTTTAGACCCACTCCCGGCGCCGCCGGCGCTGAATTGCGGCGCATGATCGAGCAGGCCGAGCCCTTCGCGCTCACCGGCGTCGTCGTGACGGAGATCCTCCAAGGGCTCAGACGGGACGTCCATCGCCTGGAGCGTTATCTTTCCCTGTGGGAAATGATCGAGCCGCGCGGTTTCTCGACGTACCGGGAGGCCGCCGCGATTTTGCGCCTGGCTCGGTCGAAAGGCGTCAGTTTGACGACCATAGATACTTTGATTGCCGCAATTGCTCTCGAACACCGCGCAATTCTCTTCAGTCTGGATAAAGATTTTTCCCGCATCGTGCGCTTGACTGCTCTTCCTTTGTACTCCCTTCCAGGGCCGGCATAATGACCGAGTTTGGCGGGGATTGCTGTTCAGAGGATGTCGTGTAGGCCGTTTCGCCTGCATCCGTCATCCAATGAAACCATTTCGGCGTATAGTAGTCATATAGAGTGATAGTAGCGAAGCACAGCTGGTGCCCGGAGGCTTAAAATGCTGGTCAAGCGATCCCCAGACTTGAAGTATTCGGACGTGACCCCGCGCGACATTTACCTGAATCGCCGCAAATTCTTGTATGGAATGGGATTAGCGGGCGGCTTGGCGATGGCGGGGAAGAGCCTGGTGGACTTGGTCAGCCCGCCGGTACGGGCCTATGCCTCCACAAAGCTTCAAGGCGTATCCGGCAGCCCGTACAACACGACCGAGAAGATTACCGCCGAGCAGGTCGTAACGACCTACAACAATTACTACGAATTCGGCACGGAAAAGGATCAGCCCTCAAAGAATGCCCAAAAATTCGTGACTTCCCCCTGGTCGGTATCCGTCGAGGGAGAGGTGGCCAAGCCGCGCAAATTCACCATGGACGAAATCCTGAAGCTTGCGCCGCTGGAGGAACGTATATACAGGCACCGCTGCGTGGAGGCCTGGTCCATCGTGGTGCCGTGGATCGGCTATTCGTTCAGTACCATTGCCAAGCTCGTGGAGCCAAATTCGAATGCGCGCTACGTGGCCTTCGAAAGCTATTTTGATAAGAAGCAGATGCCTCTCTGGGGTCTCGCCGGGATCGGGCTTCCTTACGTGGAAGGGTTGAGGATCGACGAGGCCATGCACCCACTGACGCTGCTGTGCATGGGCATGTACGGAGAGACGCTTCCGAACCAGGACGGCGCGCCCGTCCGCATGGTCATTCCTTGGAAATATGGATTCAAGAGCATCAAGTCGATTGTTAAAATTAAATTCGTGAAAGATCAGCCGCCGACAACCTGGAACATCACCAACGCGCATGAATACGGCTTCTACTCCAACGTGAATCCACATGTGGACCATCCGCGCTGGAGCCAGGCCAGGGAAGTCCGCTTGCCCGGTTACTTCAAGATTACGCCAACGCAGATGTTCAACGGCTACGGCGATCTGGTGGCGAGTCTCTACAACGGCATGGACCTGAAGAAGAATTACTAAGCGGGCGCCGAACATGAATTCAATTCTGACCAATAGATGGACGAAGGCAGTCCTATTCCTGATTTGCCTCGTCCCCGCGGGCGTGCTGATCTGGGAAGCGTTTACTGGCGGATTAGGCTCGAATCCCACGCAATTTCTCGAGCACGCCACAGGGGATTGGACCCTGCGGTTTGTAGCCATCACTCTGTCCGTCACGCCGTTGCGCAAAATTCTTGGCCAGCCTCAATTGATTCGTTTCCGGCGGATGCTGGGGCTGTTCGCGTTTTTTTACGGCTTCTGCCATTTCAGCATTTATCTGACGTTTGACCAGGTCTTCGACCTGCACGGCATTTGGGCGGACGTGATGAAGAGGCGCTACATAACCGTGGGATTCACGGGTTTCGTTCTGATGATCCCACTGGCCCTCACCTCCACGGCAGGATGGATTCGCAGGATGGGTGGAAAGCGCTGGGCCATGCTGCACCGCGCGATTTATTTAACCGCCATCGCGGGAGTCATTCACTACTACTGGCTGGTGAAATCGGACGTCCATTTGCCTCTCGAATACGCCGCGGTGATGGCGGTTCTATTGGGCTGGCGTGTTTATATGCATTACGCAAAACCTCCCCGCCGCGCCCCGGCTGCGATTCCCGCGCGCAAGGAACAGACATCCGTGATGCAGGATTAGAATGGCACAGGCTTCCGCCTGTGGGGTTCGGCCTAAATAAGGCCAAACCCCAAAGGCGGAAGCCTGTGCCACTTTTCATCCGCCCGGAATTTGCGTTTTTCCGCCCCTCGCGGCTAGAATAGCTCCCCCTGGCGCTCTCTCAGAGAGGCACTGGATTTCGTTTTGTCGCAACCGCATTCCGCTACGGAAGAGAAAGTCGGTCTTGCCTACTGGGTGGACCGAGTCCTTGAGGAACACTCAAACGTCGGCGGCGCTTTGCCCGCGCAGCCCATCCACGATCTACGTATCTCCTTGCGCCGATGCATCCTCATTGCAGACGTAATGATGGACCTCGATCCGGCATGCGATTGGAAGGCCATGAAGAAATCGGCGCGGCGCACGTTTCAACGACTCGGGACGCTTCGCGATACCCAGGTTCTTACGGAATGGATCGAGAAACTCGGCGCTCCGGGCGAGGCTTCCACGGTTGCGCTTCTCGAGGCGCTGAAAAAGAGGCATGAACAGGAACGGATCGACGCCCGGGCGGCCATCCGGGAATTTGACCGCAAGCAATGGCGGACCTGGCGAAGAGAATTTGCCAAGCATTACCGCCATGTCGCGTCCGACCGGCCCGCCTGCGAATCCCTGCTTCTCGAAATTTGGGAGGACGTTCGCGGCCTGAACCGCCGCGCGCAGCGCAGCCGTAGCCTTCTCGCCTATCACCGCCTGCGCGTGGGCTTGAAGAAGTTCCGTTACGCCGTGGAAAATTTTCTGCCGTCGATGTACGGGGGCTGGGCGCCCGATCTGAAATTCCTGCAGGACTTGCTGGGAGAAATTCACGACCTCACGGTTCTCGATCAAATAATCGTGAAGAGCCGGAGCCTTTTCGAGGAAAGCGTCTTTACCGCATGGCGCGCGAAATTGCAACACGAACGATCGTTGCGGCTTCAGCAATATCGGGAGAAGATGGCCGGGAAGGCCTCACCACTCCACGTTTGGCGCGAGGGTTTGCCGGCGGAGAAGGATTTGCGCTCCGCGGGGCTTGCGCGGTTCGGAGAATGGGCCTCGTTCGTGACGCCTGATTTTCCCCGTGTCCGCCGGGCGGCGCGGCTGTCCTTGCAGCTGTACGATGGGCTCGCGAATTGCGGTTTGATCGCAAAAGAATCCCAGATCGAAGAGCGATTCATCCTTCACGCGGCGGCGCTGCTCCAGGAAGCAGGGCGGTTCAAGAAGGGCAAGTCCTACCACAAAGAGTCCTACCGGATGATCCGCAAGGTTCCTCCGCCTCCGGGCTGGACGAAGCGAGACCTTGAATTCACGGCGCTCGTCGCGCGGTTTCACCGACGCGCGTTGCCGTATCCGGATCATCAGAAATTCAGGGTTTACGAAATGCCCTTGCGCCAGTCGCTGATCCGGCTCGCTGCCATTTTGCGCCTGGCGGATGCCTTCCAGACGAAATCGTACCGCGCCATCCGGCGCCTGCAAGTCGAAAACGGCCCGGGATTCCTGATCATTCGCGCCGAGGGCTTTCGCGATCGAGATCCCATCAATTCAAAATTGTCCGTGGCCAGGCGGTTTTTGGAATTTGTCTGCCAGCGATCCGTTCACATCTTGGCGCCCGGAACGCGCATGATGGTTCCTCGAATCGTGCGGCCGGCCAAGCGCAGCGACGCGGCTTAAGTAGCATAAAGTGGCGCAGGCTGAAGCCTACGCTACTAAAATGCGAGCCGCAGTGAAAACTGCGTGACCCGAGGATCATTGGCGCTTGTGATTGTGCCGAAAGTGAACGGCTGTGCCGTTGGCGCCTGATAGAACCTGTTTGGCTGGTTAAAATTGGGATGATTGAAGAAATCGAACATGTCTGCGCGGAACTGAAGTTGCTTGCTTTCTCGAATCGCAAAATTCTTTTGAAACGTTGCATCAAAGTTGTTGATGTTCGGCCCGGTCACAATGTCGCGTCCCGCGTTCCCATAGGTGAATGCTGCTGGCGCAGCAAAACAAGATGTATTGAACCATTGCGCAGGCGTTTTCGGACCACCATTTGGATTACAGACCTGGTTCGGCCGCTCCGATATATTGGACTGCGTTGCTGTGGGCTCACCGTTATTGGCGACATCGGACGTGAGATTGACGGTAAAAGGAGACCCGCTCTCGAGCGTATAGATGCCTCCGACTTGCCAGCCTCCCAAGATAGTATGCTTCCAGCCCTCTGTCTTTCCCAAAAACGGGAGTTCGTAAAGGAAGCTGGTTACAAAACGATGCCGGTGATCGAAATCCGATAGCCCTTTCTCTGCCGCGATGTTCATCGGGTCCTGCGGCAAATTTGAACCGGCGTTATTCGATCCGGGATTGGAGGCGTCATCCAATGCCTTCGACCAGGTGTAATTGGAATCAATGACTAGCCCGCGCCAGGCACGTTGAGTCAGTGTTAGCGTAAGAGCATGATATTTTTCCCAGCCATCCCAAGTGACAGATTGGAATCCGCTCATCTGTGGAATGGGGCGGACGTGCCCGACTCCCGGAGCCAACGCGGTGTCGGGGAATAGATTTTGCAATGTCAGGTTGTCGGCGTGCACGGTATACGATCCAATGTACTGCGCCTGGAATGAGGTGGAAGATGAGAGGCTCCGCTGGACGGATAGATTCCAGACGTTGTTGTATTCGATTTTGAAGTCGTGGTTGAGGCTATTCGCGCTGATCGATCCCGTTGGAGATGCGGCCAAAATGTTTTCCGTGTTACAGGCCCCCCCGCACGCAGTGCCGCTATTCGTCACCGTTTTTGCAAAATAGAATGGCAGGTTTAACGCGGCATTTTGGATGATGCTGTAAGCCGCTTGATTGGTATAGATTCCGAATCCGGATCGAATCACTGTCTTGTGGTCCGGCAAGCTCCATGTAATCCCGATCCTTGGGGCCAGGCGCAATGGCCGCCCCTGAAGCAAGCTCCGGTCCCACCCCGCCTGCGCCGAAGTGACGTAGGGAATGGGGATGAACGGCAAGAGTGCCGAGGCGGCCGGAGAAATTTGGCCTTGGTCATTGCTGGCGATGACAAACTTTCCGCCGGGCGCCAGGGTATTCACCACCGCTATATTGTTGTTCACGTCGGTGACATTCTGGTTGTACTCGTACCGGAGACCGATATCGAGCTTGATGCTCGGGAGAATTTGCCAGCTATCCTCAATGTAGGTGTGAAGCCAATTGGTCCGGCCAAGCAGCGCGCCGCGTCCCGCAACCCCTACTTGCGCTTGATTGGGATTCCCATTGAGGAAGTCGCTTAAAGAATTGAAGCGGAACGAACCCCTCGCGTTGTTTGCATTCACGGGATCGAAATCCAGGTGGAAAAAATAGCCGCCGAATTTCACGGTATGGGTTCCACGGTGCCAGATCACGTTGTCGTACAACTCATAATTATTGTCGACGCGCGAAACATATTGTGTAGTTTCTCCCATGGTCGTGAAGCCGGTTATGGAGACCGAAGGATATCCCATGTCCAGAGGGTTGGACGTAACCCCTTGCAAACCCGTCGCCGCCGCAATATTTGTTCCTTCATTTGGGCTGCTTTGTCCTCCACCGACCCACAACCATCCAAATCGTAATTCATTGATCCAGGAAGTATTGAAGGCGTGGGTCCACGCCGAGGAAAGGTTGTCCGTGTGCGTTCTCAAATTGTATCCAAAACCAGGTAGGAGCGCTTCGTTGAGCGCCCCCAATCCAAAGGGGTTGAACTGGTTCGCGTCGAAGATCGACACGCGAACAAAGGCGTTGTCCTTGCCGGAAAACGTATGATCGACCCGGGCGTTGTACTGGTTCACTTCTGTCCTGGCCAAATCCGTCGCCAACAGATTATTGGACGCGGCGGACTGGTTCGTCGCATGCGGGACCTTCGCCAAGATCGCGGCCGCCACTGGATCAGGAATCGAAGCGCGCTCCGCATCTGTGGGAACGGTAAACCGCTGGGTTTGGGTTTGATGAGTCCGTTGTCCCTCGTAATTCACAAAGAAAAATGTCTTGTCCTTCAGAATTGGTCCGCCGATGCTCCCGCCGAACTCATTCTGTTTGTAGGGAGGAGTAGGCGCCGTAGGCGAATTGAAGAAGTTTTTGGCATTGAAGATATCGTTGCGGACAAATTCGAACAAACTGCCATGCAGGCGATTGGACCCGGACTTTGTGATCACGTTGATGACCCCGCCCGACTTGCCCCCGAATTCCGCGCCGTAGGAAGTTTGATCGACGTTGAATTCTTGAATATCATCCACCGACGGATTCAAAACCTGGTTGTTAAAGTATTCATCGGTAATGCTGACGCCATCAACGAGGTACAAATTATGACCGCCACGCTGGCCGAGAATACCCCATGTCTGTCCAGTCTGCTGCAGCGCCCCTCCGCGCGTGCCGGCCGGAGCGTGTGTTATTCCCGGCGTTAACCCGACTAGATCAATGAATTGACGTCCCTTGAGCGGAAGATTGATGACCTGCTGTTGCTCAACGGTATCCTGGATGGCAGCCGATTCCACTTGTAGCAAACCAGGCGTGACGCTCACAGTCACGGCTTCGGATTGCTCCCCAAGTTCCAGGGTGAACACTTGGCGGACACGTTCGCCGGCATGCAACTCGACATTGGGCTGCAAAATCTGCTTGAACCCCTGCACGTTCACCGTCAAGTTGTAGCGTCCGACGGGCAATTGCGCCAGCAGGTACTCTCCCGAGCTGTTGGTCTTGGTTTCGTAGCTTAGATGCGTACTGGTCTCGAGAGCCGTCACGGTAGCGTTGAGGACGACGGCGCCGCTAGGGTCACGGACGACACCGTCAATTTCTCCCGTGTTCATTTGGCCAAACACGGCCGCCGCACCAAGCGACAGAATGCCAGTCAGAAAAATTGTTCCACGGAAGATGGTTGCGAATTGTTTCAACATCGGAAGACCTCGGCTTGACGTAAGGATTTCTTCACGCAGCGATTCCACTGAATTATCGAATAAGGAAACTCTCTGGGATCGATCCACACCCATGGAGCCACCCAGCCGTCCCGCAAAATGCGCACTCCGACTCTGCAGCGTCAAAATTACACTGGAATCGAAACCTGCGGCTGTAAGGATGTTGTAAAAAGGGGGAGTAGGACGGGCTTCAGCTTCTCGAGTTTGGATTTGTGGTTGGCATCAAAAAGGCAGACAGGCTGAAGCCCATCCCACTTGGAACAAATCAGTGGGAAATGGCCTCGGTCGTCTCGGCTTCCACTTGCCGCGCCGGGTGTTCCACGCAGGGCAAATGCAGCGTAAACGTGCTGCCGCGCCCCGGAGCGCTCTTCACCGTGACCTGTCCTTGCATCGATTCCACGATGCTCTTGGCCAGAGGCAGACCCAGGCCGGTGCCATGAATTTGCGCGGCCGTCACGGAAGGACTGCGATAAAACGGCTCGAAAATATGACGGATTTCTTCAGGAGCAATTCCGATTCCTCGGTCCGCGACGCTGATCTGGACTTCTTTTCCTTTCAATCCATGTTCGGTGAGCCGCGCCTGAATTCCAATCCACTTTTGTTCGCTGCCGTATTTCAGCGCATTGGTGATCAAATTCTGAACGCATTGGGAAAGGGCCGGGAGATCGCCCACGATTCGGGGCAAATTCGGCTCGATTTGTTGTTCCACGTGGAACCCCGCCGTTCGAATGAGTCCCGCCGTGCCGGAAAGCGCGGCGTCGAGAATCTCCGGCACAGGCAGCGGACGCAGGCTGTAGCGCTGCTGGCCTTCGCGGATCGCGGCGAACAGCAGGATTTGTTCGACCATTTCGAATAGTTTCCTGGCCTGCGCGCCGATTACCGAACCGTATTGTTCCAGCTGCGACCTGCCTTCCACCACGCCGTGGGCGATGTTTTCGGCCGCGGAGCTGATAACCGTCAGGGGAGTTCGCAGTTCGTGCGAAACGGCGGTGACGAAATCCATTTGCAGCTTGGCCAGCCTCTGCGCGCGCGTGCTCGTAAAGATCAGGATCGCCATGCTGATTACCAACAGCAGGAGCACGCCAAAGCTGATGGCCAGATCGCGGCGGCGCGAATCGGCGATGAAGGCGCCGAGGGCTCCTCCCCGGCGATGCCTAACGATCAAGCGCCAGTCCTGTTCCGCGCCCACGTCGGGAAAGAGCGGAAACCAGGTGATAGGGACCGATGCCGCCGGGCTATTCTCCTGCGAGGGCGTATGGAAAATATGAATCGGAGATTCTTTGCCGTTGCCGCGCAGGCGCCCGAAAATATTCATGGTGCCGTCCGCGTCGGCGATTTCGGCATTGCCAAAACCCGCGTCTGAGGAATAGAGAGGGTGTTCCGCGTCCTTGCCGTTGGTAACAGCAACCTGATAGTCGAGTCCCTCGGTGCCGCGGAAGTATCGCTGCGCGAGGCCCGGAAGGATGTTGTTCTGCACGTCATTCCGGTCCAGCACGATCACGATCCAATCCACCGCATTCCGGGTTGATGTTTGGCGGCCCGCAGAAGCGGAAGGATTGTGCGCAAAGGAGTGGAGCAGCGCAGGAACGCGCGGCTCGAAGTGCCACCCGGCCAAGGCCCCGCCGGCATAAAAACGGTTAGCGAATTCGGAATTTGCGTCCAGCGCCGCCGCATTGGTTTCCCCGGGCGAGGCAGACGATCCGCCGTCGGCGGGTTTGGAGGCATACTGCCGCAGTTCCTCGCGCAACCCGTCGAGACTCGAAGGCCAGTCGCTAGTCTCGAAACGCTGGCCGGAAGGAGGAAGACGCAGGACTTGTGCGGTGGGAGCCACGTCGAGCCGCAAAATGTACAACCCCGCAACAAGATTCGGATTCGCCGTCGTCTTTCTCCACTCTGAGAATCTTCGAGCGAGCTGGTCCGAATCATCCTGCGTATTGGAGTCGGGATCGACGCGCAAGGCCACACAAATTTCCGAGAAGACGCGGAAGAAATCGAGATGCCAGTTGATCATGGACATCTGCAGGCTGTCGGCAAGACGGATGCTGGTGGCTTCGCTGACCTGGTTGCTCCAGCGGTACTGCAGCACTCCCAAAACGATCACCACCATCACGGCCAGAATGATGATGACCGTCGAGAATTCGCGCTCTTTGATGTTCAATTTCATGATTCGCCGGCTAGTCCTTTTTTATTCACGTCAAATCCTGATCGGTGGAATGCAGGCTTTTCGTAGCGCCGGCGTCTCGCCGGCGCTACAATACCTTTTACGTCATGCTCACCTAGTGGTGTGGCTGCCATAAACTGAATCCACCGTGCGGGAGCCGCGCTAAGCCTTGAACTTGTATCCTAAACCCTGCACCGTCAGAATTAATTTCGGCTGCTTCGGATCGTCTTCCAATTTTTGGCGCAGGCTGGCGACGTGTACATCCACGGTGCGCGTATACATATCCGCGCTGTAGCCCCACACCTGTTTCAACAACTCGTCACGCGAAAGCGTGGCTCCGCGATGCTCGATAAAATAGCGCAGCAACTGAAATTCGCGCGCCGATAGATTCACTTGCTTTCCGTCCCGCGTGGCCTCCGTTCCCACAAGGTCCACGTGAATCGCTCCGAAATCGAGGCCGCCGGTCTGGGCCGCCGGGCGGATGGGCGCGCGGCGCATCAGCGCCTCGACCCGGGCCATCAGTTCCAGCATGTTGAAAGGCTTGGTGACGTAATCGTCCGCGCCGATCTTCAGGCCATTGACCTTGTCGCTGGTTTGCCCGCGGGCGGTGAGCATGAGAATCGGGGTGATGAGTCCGGCTTCGCGGATGCCCTTGCAGACGTCGAATCCGTCGCGTTTGGGCAGCATCACGTCGAGAATGATCAGGTCAAACGGGAGCTGCGTGGCCTTCTCGAATCCCTCATCTCCATTGGCGGCGTAGTCCACAGCGAAACCTTCGTTCCGCAGGCGGTCGCCGACGGTCATCTGCAGCGCCTGTTCATCCTCGATAAAAAGCACGTTTCCGCGCATCCAAACTCCCGGCCATTACGTCTAAGTCATTAGGTTGCACGAGCTTCTCTGTGCCCTGAAAGTACGCTTATTCCAGTAGAATTCTTGACACATTTTCTCGCAGGATGCTAGCCTCGATACAGTAACACAGCCTCCGCAGGCTATGCGGGGGCCACGAATGAATCCAATGCGCTCCCCAAGCCGCGGATACGTTGCCTGCCTCCTACTCTTATCGGGCGTATTGGTTCTCGGCATCGTCCAATGGAGTTTCCTCCCTATATTAATTCAGAACGGGCCGGTTGGGAGTGCGGCCACTCTGGAAATGTCAGCAGGACATTCGTCGAAATTTGCGGCTCCGTTCAAATGTCTGTTCGGAGACGCGTTGAATCCGTGCCTGGTGCAATCGAGAATCACCGTGCGGAGGGTCGCGTCCAGAATCCCTCATTTGCCGGAAGCCCTCATTTCCGGCAAAGATGACTTTTTCCTTTCTTGCCACCCGCTGCGCGCGCCACCTTCCGCATAAATAAATACAAGCAGGGCTGGCTCCCTGCGGTGATTCCCGTTCAAAATTTAGAGCAGACCGAATCGTTCCCGTTGGCGGATCAATCTTTCTTCTTTCTTGCCGGGGCAGTAAACGATTCGTGGGCCGGCGGCGCCGGCGAAATTTCGACGGATATGAATTCGGCCCCGGCAGCTTGCGGATATGGCGCGGCAAGTGTCTATTATAGGAGACCCGATGACCTCAATTCATTTAGAGCCCGCTGCGCTGGAGGAATTGCGGCAATCGGATTCTTGCAGCGTGGCCAACGCCATCGAAACCTTTGGCGTCCGTTTGCGCAACGCGGGATTCGCCGATTCCAGCGTTCACTGTATTTTTGAAGATTTCCCTCCGCTGGTCGGCTACGCGGCCACGATCCGTGTCCGCACTTCCGATCCGCCCATGGGAGGGGATAGCTATTACTACCGGCTTGACTGGCTCGAGCATTTATTGAGTGTCCCGGCTCCGCGAGTTCTCGTCGTCCAGGATATGGACCAGCGTCCCGGGCTGGGATCCTTTGTCGGAGACGTCCACGCCAATATCTTGCGGGCGCTCGGATGCGTTGGCGTGGTAACGAACGGCGCGGTCCGCAATGTCGAGGCCGCGCGAGCACTCAAGTTTCAAATGTTTGCCGGAAACTTGTCGGTTTCCCATGCCTTTGCTCACCTTCTCGATTTCGGCGTCGTCGTCGAGGTCGGCCGGATGCAGGTCCGGCCGGGCGACCTGCTGCACGGAGACCGGCACGGAGTGCAGACGGTTCCGATCGAGATCGCGCAAAAAATTCCGCCGGTAGTGCGAAGGATGAACGGCGAAGAACGGGAGATCATTGAATTTTGCCAATCCGGCGCCTTCACGCCCGAAAAGCTTCGGTCGGCGGTAGACGCTCTTAGAATAAAAAGAAAGAATTCGGGGGACTGAGGCAGTGACAGGAGATCGTGGAGGTCAGCCAGTGCGATGTGATTACAAATTTTTGAATTTTTTTGTCTTTCTGATTTTTTCCGCAGCCCTCATCGGATGCGGCGAGGGGCGCAAGGCCGCCGCCGACGATGCGGCGAATGCTCCCGCCGCCGCCGTCGTGAAAGTGACGCGCGGAAACATCGCGGACAGCCTGGAGATCGCTTCGGAATTCCAGCCGTTTCAGGAAGTCGACGTATACGCAAAAGTTTCCGGCTACATCCAAAAACTGTATGTGGATTACGGAACCCGCGTAAAGCAAGGGCAACTCCTCGCCGTTTTGGAAATCCCGGAACTGCAGCAGCAATTGCGGCAGGATGAGGCCTCCGTCCGGCGCAGCGACCAAGAGTTGACGCGGGCGCACGACGATTTGAATCGCGCGCAATCGGCCTATACCGTTGCGCACCTCACCTATACGCGCCTGGCCGACGTGCAGAAGTCGCGCCCGGAACTGGTCGCGCAACAGGAAATCGATGTCGCCAAAGGGAAGGATCTGGAAGCGGACGCGGACGTTTCCGCGCAGAAAGCGGCGCTGGCCGCGGCCGAAGAGGCGTTGCTCGCCGCAAAAGCTGCGCTCGGCAAGGACCAGGCCATCTTCGATTATGCGCGCATGACCGCGCCCTTCGACGGCGTGATCACCCAGATTTATGCGCGCACAGGAGCATTGCTCCCGGCGGGCACTTCCTCGAACAAAGGCGATTCGGCGCTTTGCCGCCTCGCGCAAAACAGTCTCCTGCGTCTTGTGATTCCCGTTCCGGAGAGGGCGGTGCCCACTATCCGGATCGGCCAGTCCGTTGCTGTCGCTGTTTCGGGAGTGGATCGCGCTTTTGAAGGAAAAATCGTGCGGTTCTCCGATCAAATCGATACGGGCACACGGACCATGCACACGGAAGTAGATGTTCAAAATCCTAAATACGAACTGGTCCCGGGAATGTACGCCTCCGTCAAAATTCCGCTGCACTCCGCAGCGAAAGTTCTGACGTTGCCCATCCAGGCTGTCCAGGCCGGCGAAGCAGGGAAGGGAACAGTGCTGTTCGTGGATGGCAACAATAAGATCGAATCTCGAAACGTGGCGCTTGGGCTGCAATCCGCGACGGACATTGAAGTCACTTCCGGCCTCCAGGAAAACGAGACCGTCATTTTTGGCGCCCAGGGACAATTTAAAAACGGGGAACTGGTTTCCCCGAAACTTGTCGTGCCTTCCTCAACGGAATAGGAGTTTCATATGCCGTCTTTTGCCGTTCGACATCCGTATCTGATTATCGTGGTTTGCTTATTCGTTCTCGTGCTCGGGTTGACCAGCGTGGCCCGCATGCCTGTGGACATGTTCCCTCCCATCAACATCCCTGTCGTCCTGGTGGCCACTTTTTACAGCGGTATGCCGCCGCAGCAGATCGAAGCCGACATCACGGATACGTTCGAACGTTTCTTCACCCTGGCCAGCGGAATCGATCACATGGAATCGCGATCGATGACCGGCGTCAGCCTCATCAAGATTTATTTTCAGCCCGGAACGGACGCCAACGCGGATGTAACTCAAATTTCGAATCTCGCCATGGCCGATCTCCGAAGGCTGCCGCAAGGAACACTTCCGCCCGTGGTGATGAAAGTTGACGCTTCCAGCCTGCCTGTTTGCTTGCTGACCGTGGAAGGCGAGGGACTCAATGAGACTCAATTGCACGACTATCTCCAGTACCAGATTCGAAACCAGATCGCGGGCGTTCCGGGAGCGACGGTGCCGCCTCCGTATGGCGGCAAGTACCGGCAGATCATGGTTTATGTTGACCCGCTCAAGCTGCAGGCGCACGAGCTCAGTCCGATGGACGTGGTGCGCGCGACAAACTCTTCGAATCTTATCTTGCCGGCCGGAGACGTTCGAATCGGTCCGATGGATTACAACATCTACACCAATGCGCAGGTCCTGGACGCCAAAGCCCTGAACAATATTCCGCTGAAGACCGAGGGCCAGAAATCCGTATTTCTTTCCGACGTGGGCGTGGCCACCGACGGCGCGGCCATGCAGTACAACATCGTCCGCGTCGATGGCCAGAAATCGGTGTACGTGGCCGTGCAAAAGCAGGGCGGGGACACCAATACCATCGCTGTCGTCAACGGCATTAAGGACGCTATCCCCACTTTGCGCGACATTCCTTCCCAACTGAAAGCGCACGTGGTTTTTGATCAGTCCCTCTTTGTGAAGCAAGCGATTTCGACGGTGATGCGCGAAGGCAGCATCGGATTGATTCTGACCGCCATCATGGTGCTGGTATTTCTCGGGAGCGTGCGCGCGACGATTGCGGTTCTGCTGTCGATTCCGCTTTCGGTGATGATCGTATTTTTCGTCTTATACACGGGCAATCGTTCGATTGACAGCATGGTTTTGAGCGGGTTGGCGCTGGCTTTCTCGCGCCTGATCGACAACTCCGTCATCGTTCTCGAAAATATTTTTCGCCACATCGAGCACGGCGAGAGTCCAGGAACCGCGGCGGTGCACGGCGCCAATGAAGTTGTACTGCCGGTTTTGGCCATCACTTTGATCGCCGTGGTGGTGTTCTTCCCGGTGACGTTTCTGTTCGGCGTGAGCAAATATCTGTTTACGGCACTGGCGCTCGCGGTGGTGATCGCGCTATTCGCATCCTACTTTGTCGCGGTGACGGTGGTCCCGCTCTACAGCGCGCGGTACTTAAAACCTGTTGAAGCGCACAAGGAGAACGGCGCGGGGGAAATCTCCCGCATGGAGAAGTTTCACCTCCGGTTCAACGCCAAATTCGAGCTGTTGCTGAATTTTTACGAGCGCTGGGTACGGAGAGCGCTGGACCGGCCGCGCGAAACCCTTTTTGGATTTGGCGCATTGTTTGTGCTGAGTTTTCTTCTCTACCCCTTCATTGGACTTTCATTTTTTCCACGAACGGACGCGGGACAATTTGTGATCAACGTGAAAGCCCCGACCGGGACTCGCATCGAGGTAACGCAAAATTACGTGGAAAAAGTTGAGAATATCGTGCGGCAAGTGGTGCCGGCGGAAGATCTGAATACCATTGTTTCCAACATTGGCGTGATGGCCGATCTGTCTTCGCTGTTTACGCCCAATTCCGGAATGCACACGGCATTCGTCCAAGTGGGCCTGAAGGAAGACCATCGCGGTAGCAGCTTCGCGTACATGAGCCGGGTTCGCGCGCGCGTAGCTCGCGAGCTTCCCGAATTGCGGACCTTTTTTCAATCGGGAGGACTGGTTGACTCGGTCCTGAATCAGGGAGCTCCCGCGCCGATCGATGTGCAAGTCAGCGGGTCAGATTTGCAAGAAGACGATCGCATCGCGGAAGACCTGGCGCGGCAGTTCCGCGCGGTGCCGGGTGTCGCCGACGTATACGTGCCGCAGGACATGGATTACCCGGCCTTGCAGGTAAATGTCGACCGCGAACGCGCCAGCGAACTTGGCCTGGACTCTAGGGAAGTCATCGACAACCTGATTACCTCACTCACCTCGAACGCCATGATCGCGCCGAGTTATTGGGTCGATCCCAAGAACGGGAACAACTATTTCGTCACCGTTCAATACCCCGAAAATCAAGTGAAATCGCTGCAAGATTTGAAGACGATGCCACTGCGCGCACTTGGTCTGAAGCTGCCGACTTACCTGGACCAGGTCGCGGAAGTGAAACTGATCCGTTCTCCGACCGAAGTGGACCACTACCAATTGCAGAGAAGCATTGACGTCTATGTAACGCCCACCGGCGAGGACCTTGGAAAAGGCGCCCGGGCAATTACCAAAATTATTGCGGATACCCACCTGCCTCAGAATATCCGCATCAACTTGCGGGGCCTGGAAGTCACCATGCAATCGTCTTTCAAGAGTTTCGGTTTCGGCTTGTTGCTCGCCGTTCTGCTGGCGTACCTGGTGCTCGTAGCGCAATTCAGCTCCTTTCGAGACCCCTTCCTGATCATTCTTGCAGTGCCCACGGGACTGATTGGCGTGCTCATCACGCTGGCTGTGACTGGAACGACGCTGAATATCCAATCCCTGATGGGCGTGGTGATGCTGCAAGGCATGGTGGTGTCCAACAGCATCTTGATCGTGGATTTCGCAAATGTATTGCGCGGCGAAGGCCACAGCGTGCGCGAGGCAGTCGCGGACGCCTGCCGAATCCGCTTGCGGCCGATCTTAATGACATCGCTGGCCACCATCGTCGGACTCTTGCCCATGGCGCTCAAAATTGAAACGGGCAGCGAAGCGTATGCCCCCCTAGCGCTCGTAATCATCGGCGGCTTGATCTCGTCGATCGTACTGACCATCTTTGTGGTGCCCGCGGCATATCTGTTGATCTACCGGGATCGCGAAGCACAGGCTGGCGCTCCGGCTTTAGAGGAGGCGCGCTAATGCGTGGGTTTCGCCCGTTATTGCTCTTCACTTTTGTTTCTGGTTTTGTTTTCAGCGCATCTCCTTGCGTGGCGCAAACTCCGCCGCAGAGTCCTGCTTCCGTTCCACCCCAAGCCCAGAATCCAGGCGGACAGCCGCTGACTCTGCAGGACGCGGAAAAGATCGCTATTCAAAACCATCCCCAGATTCAAGCGGCGACGCAATTGGCTTTGGCCGCTGCGGCGCAGGTGAAGGAAGTTCAATCCGCGTATTATCCGCAAGCAAGCGGGGCTCTCACGGGAGTGGAGGCGGAAAACAATAGCCGGATCGCGGCGGGATTCTTGAACAGTCCGTCGCTCTTCGACAAGTTTGCCGAGGGAGTTTCCGTGAGCCAGCTGGTGACGGATTTTGGCCGGACGCACGAGTATTCCAAAAGTTCCCACTTCCACGCACAGGCGCAGAAGGAGAAGGTGGTCGCGACGCGCGCTGATGTGTTGCTGCGCGTCAACCTGGCCTATTTTGGCGCCCTGAAGGCCCAGTCCGTGCTTCACGTGGCCGAGGAAACCGTGAAGGCGCGGCAGTTGGTTGTGGATCAAGTCAGCGCGTTGGCCAAGAGCAATCTCAAGTCCGGGCTGGACGTCAGTTTTTCAAACGTGGACCTGGCCAGGGCGCAGCTCCTTCTGGTGCAGGCGCAGAACGATTTGCAGTCTTCGTATGCGCAACTTTCCGATGCGCTGGGTTACTCCGACCAGCGGACTTTTCAGCTTGTCGACGAACCTTTGCCGGGCTCCCCTCCTCCCGACGTTGCGCCGCTCCTCGTCGAGGCGTTTCAGAATCGCCCCGAAATCATCAGCCAGGGGCTGGACGTCAAGTCGGCGCAAAGCTACGCCACGGCGGAACGCGATCTCTGGTTTCCCACGATTTCGGCCGCCGGAGTCACCGGATTAGCGCCCTACAGGCAAGAATCTTTGCCGAGCCGTTACGCGGCGGCAGGTTTCAACGTCAATGTCCCCCTTTTTAACGGACGACTCTTCAATGCCGAACACACCGAAGCGACGGCGCGGGCTCGCGCGCAGGAACAATTTCTTCGCGACCTCGAGAATCGCATCACCCAGGACGTCCGGACGTCCTGGCTCAACGTCATTTCCGCGTACCAGCGGCTTTCCCTCACCCAACAACTGCTGGACCAGACCACGCAAGCTTTCGATCTGGCGAAAGGGCGGTACGGGCTGGGCTTGAGCTCGATCATTGAACTCAGCCAGGCACAGTTGAGTTTGACCGAGGCTCAGGTCGAGCAAGTCAGCGCGCAATACGACTACGAAAGTCAAACGGCCAATTTGAATTATCAGTTGGGTCGAGTGAAGTAAGTGGCGGCTCCCGCTTCCGGCATGCCTTTGCCGCCGCACTAAAATGCAAATGATCGCCGGGCTCATGTAGCGTCAACCTTCAGGTTGGCATTTTGGAATTAAGAAGATGCCCGTCTGAAGGCGGGCGCTGCATAAACCAAACCACACGCCTTCTCCACGCTTGACAACCGGAAATCTCGCGCCCTATGCTGAGGCTCTTGAAAATAGCCATTGGTTCCGATCACGCCGGTTTTGAGTACAAAGAAAAAATAAGGGCGGTATTGACCGCGCTCGGGCACGAAGTCTCTGATTTCGGGACGTTCAGCGCGGACCCGGTCGACTACCCGCTGTTTATCCGTCCTACTGCGGAAGCCGTGGCCCGTGGCGAATGCGAGCGCGGCATTGTGCTCGGCGGGTCGGGAAATGGCGAAGCGATGGTCGCCAACAAAGTGCGGGGCATCCGCTGCGCGCTTTGCTGGAATCTGGAAACGGCGCGCCTCGCGCGAGAACACAATGACAGCAATGTTCTTTCGCTCGGCCAGAGAATGATTCCCGAGGACCTGGCACTGGAAATTGTAAAGGTTTGGCTGGCCACGCCGTTCGCGGGCGGACGGCATGTTCGCCGCATCGCCGAGATCGAACAAGACAACTAAACGCAACCCGGGGTGATCATGAAGAAGTTCTTGAAAATATCCCTCGTAATCGTGTTGTGCCTCGTTGCCGTGCTGGCAGTGGGAATTACCGCGACGATTGGATGGCGTCCCTTCATCGGCCCGCGCATGCGCCCTCTGACCAATCGAGTGTTCGTACGAACCCCGGAGCGCTGGGCGCGCGGAAAGTATTTGGCGGAAAACGTCTCGCTCTGCACCGATTGCCATTCGCCGCACGATTGGACCAAGCACGACGCGCCCATCACTCCCGGCATGGAAGGCGCGGGCGAGGATATGTCGATGTTGAAAGGTTTGCCGGGTCAAGTCGTGGCGACCAACCTCACGCCCGATCCCGAGACCGGAACGGGTACGTGGAGCGACGATACCCTGGCCAGAGCGATTCGCGAAGGGATCGGGCACGACGGCCGCGTCTTATTTCCCATGATGCCCTATGAAGGCTTCCGGCATATGCCGGACGAGGATCTGGCATCCGTGATTGTGTTCCTACGTTCGCTGCCGCCTGTTCGAAATCCCCTGCCGAAAACAGAAATTATTTTTCCCGTGAAATATCTCATACGCAGCGCCCCTGAACCGGTTACAAATCCCGTCCTGGCGCCCGACATTTCCGATCCCGTGAAGCGCGGCAAATTTTTAGTCACCTTGTCACGTTGTGAAGACTGCCACACGCCTGCGAGCCGCGGCGAGCCCATTCCGGGTCTGGATTTCGCGGGCGGGGAGGTTTTCGATGGCCCCTGGGGGAGGGTTGCCAGCGCGAATTTGACTCCCGATACCTCGGGCATTCCGTATTACGACGAAATTCTGTTTCTGCAGGCGATTCGAACCGGCTACGTCAAGGCGCGGGCCTTGAATCAGATCATGCCCTGGCCGCATTACGGCGGCATGACGGAGGAAGACTTAAAGGCCATTTTCGCTTATTTGAAGACAATCAAGCCCATCCATCACGTCGTGGAGAACGCCGAGGCGCCCACGATGTGCGTCATTTGCAATGAAATGCACGGGGGCGGCGATAAAAATAAAAAGAATTAATTCAGCCTAATCCACCGCGGGAAGTTTGGAGACATCCCAGCCGCCGCCCAGGGCTTTCACCAGGAGAACGGTGGACGTCAAGCGGCGCGTCAGCAGGCTCACGGCGGTTCGTTCGTTGGCCAGCGCGGCGCTCTGCGCGGTAATCACGGTCAGGTAGGTATCGAGTCCGCCCTTGTACCGGTTTGTAGTTTGCTCGAGGGCGCGATTCGCGGCGGCGACTGCCGCATCCTGCGTCTTGGCTTCTGCTTCGAGAACTCGAAGATCGGACAAGGAATCCTCGACCTCCTGAAAAGAGGTGAGCACGGACTGCTGATAATCCGCCACCATTTCGTCGTACGACGCTTTGGCCTGATCGGAAACCGCCCGCCTTCGTCCGGCATCAAAAACCGTTTCCGCCGCCGTCGCGCCGACGGACCAAAGCGCGCTCGGCCCGGTCAGCCAATTTGGAAATCGCCCGCTTTCGAATCCTCCCAGGAGTCCCAGTGTGATAGTGGGGAAATAAGCCGCCCGCGCGATTCCAATTTGTTCGTTGGCGGAGGCCACTCTTCTTTCCGCTTCGGCAATATCGGGCCGCCGTTCCAGAAGATCGGAAGGGAGACCGGGAGGAGGCACCGGCGGAGTGGCGGGCAGAGGGGCCGGGTCCAGACTGAACGAGGAAGCCGGCTGTCCTATGAGGACCGCGACGGCGTGCTCGAATTGGTCCCGCGTTGAAGTAATGTCAATGTCCTGGGCGCGAGTTTGCTCGAGCTGCGTGGCGGCCAGGTCCACGTCTTCCCGCGAAGCGACGCCTCCCCTAAAACGGTCCTCCGTAAGTTGCAGGGCTTTGTCGAAAGCGTCCACATTTGTATCAAACAGCTTTTTCTGCGCATCCAGCCCGCGAAGGGTCAGGTAATCCAGCGCCAGTTCCGCATGCAGGCTGAGACGAATCGTTTCCAGGTCCGCGGCCGAGGCTTGCGCCAGCGTGCGGCTGGCTTGCACGCTGCGCCGCACGCTTCCCCAAACGTCGGCTTCGTAGGAGAGATCTCCCTGCAGGATCAAGTCGGAATAATTGGTGGGAGAAGTAGAGCCGCGCAACGCCCTATTGGCCGACTGGCGGTTTTGCGTCGGCGTTACGCTGGCTGTGACCAGCGGATACAGGGCCGATCGCGTTTCCCGCAGCGCGTCGCGCGCCTCCTGAAACCGGTCCACGGCGGCTCGCAGAGTTTGGTTAGAGACGTTGACTTTTTCTTCCAGCGCGTTTAATTGCGGATCCTGAAAAATCTCCCACCAATTTCCCTTTTGCGCTTGGTCGTTTGGCTGCGCCGTTTTCCAGTTTGCATTTTCTTTGTAGGCGGGTGGAATTTGCGTCGTCGGCCTTTCGTATTTCGGGCCCACGGAGCAGCCGCCGAGAAGAAATAGTCCCAGGGAAACAATGGGAAACACACACCGGCGAAAAGAGTATCCAATCCCCAATGAGCGCGGATCTTCCATCAGCCGGACCATCAAGGTTTCCCCTGAGCGGCAGCCGGACTCTCGGCCACACGGACCACCGTGCCTTCGGTGAGCGAGTCGGAAGGGTTCAAGACCACCCATTCATCGCCTTTGAGCCCCGCTACAATTTCGATTTCCGTTCCGAAATCCCTCCCCGGCGTGACCGGGATCAATGAAATCGTCTTGCCGTTTTTCACAATCGCCACTTGCAAGCCCGCGGATTTGAAAATGGTCGCATTCACTGGAAGGGTGAAGGTGTTCACCGGGGAAGGCAGCTTGAGATGAACTTCGACGTAGCCGCCCGGCCTGAGCAGGTGGGCGGAATTTTCAACGTCCACTTCCGTAAGCAAGGTCCGCGTCGCATTGTCAATGGCTCCGGAACTCCGGGCCACGGTTCCCTGGAATCGCCGGCCTGGGAATTCAGTGAGAACCAGCTCCGCGCGCAGCCCCGGCCTGATTTCAGGAGAATCGAATTGCGGGACGTTGATATAGACGCGCAAAGGATTCACAGCCGCAATGTGAAACAGTTCGCGTGAGGCGCCTCCGCTGCTGCCGGAATCGATCAGCTGGCCGATATCGGTATTGCGCGCGGTGATCACGCCGTCGAATGGCGCGTAAACTTTTTCAAAGGCCTGCATGTCCTGCAACCGCTTTACGTTGGCCTGCGCCGATTCGACCGTGGTCCGGCGAGCCTCGAAGTTTCCATTGGCATTGTCGACATCTTGCTGCGCGACAGAGTCCGTTTTCAGCAAATCCTTGTAGCGAGATGCGGTGACTTCCGCAAGATTCAGATTGGCTTGAGCCGTAGCCAGGTCCGCGCGGGCCTGTTGCAATTGCTGGTCCACTTCCGGCGAATCGATCTCGGCGAGCAGCTGTCCTGCTTTCACATTCGCGCCGATATCCGCATACCATTTCTTCAAGTACCCGTTGGTCCGCGCAAAAATAGGGGCGTCGGTATACGGTTGCATGTCACCCGGAATTACGATTTCTTGCTGGGGTGCGCCGGTCTTTGGATGAATCACAGAGACCGTAGTGATCGCGAGGTCCTGCGTCTCTTGGGAGAGCTGCGCGTTGGCTTTCCGGCGGCTCGAAATTCCCCAGACAACAACCAAAGCGACGACCACAACCACGAGCAGGAGCACTGCGCCGCGGGTCACCTTGCTGCCCGGCGAAGGCGGGCCTCCATGTTGCGCCCGTTGAGCGGCTGGCATTTCCGCCTGGTCCCGCTGTTTGGAAACAACCTCCATCTGATCCTCCGAGAATCTGGTGCGGGTTCTACTTTCACACTGAACGCTTCTGATGAAGCGCGAAGCCCGCCTGAATTTTGGCCATGGCTATTCGCCTGGGATTTCAATTTCGGCGGTTTTTGCCGCATCATCGCGGAAACCGTGAATCAGGCTGTAGACCGACGGCACAAACAGAAGCGTCGCGACCGTCGCGAATATCAGGCCGCCGATGACCGCGCGTCCGAGCGGCGCGTTCTGCTCTCCGCCTTCGCCCAGGCCGACCGCCATCGGCAGCATGCCAATGATCATGGCCATGGCCGTCATGATCACCGGCCGAAAACGAGTGAACCCGGCCTCTTCCGCGGCTTGGACAGGAGTGAGCCCTTCCTGAACCCGTTCTTTTGAAAAGCTGACCACCAGGATGCTGTTTGCCGTGGCCACGCCCATGCACATGATCGAACCCGTCAGCGCCGGCACGCTGATCGTCGTGTGCGTCACGAACAGCATCCAGACGATTCCGGCCAGGGCCGCCGGCAACGCGGAAATGATGATGAATGGATCGAGCCAGGACTGGAAGTTGACCACGATCAGCAGATAAATCAGCAGGATCGCGAATCCCAGGCCGGCCAGCAGGCCGACAAAAGAACTGCGCATCGTGTCAATCTGGCCGCGAACAAAAATCTGCGAGCCGCGCGGCAGTTGGCTGCGGTTCTTGTTGACGATGGCTTCAATTTCGTTGGCGACTCCGCCGAGGTCGCGCCCTTGCGTGGAGCCATAAATATCGATCATTGTCTGCGAGTCATAATGCGATACTGTCGCCATTCCAACTCCCCGGGAAACGGTTCCCAGATTAGCCAGCTGCTGCCACGGGGCGTGAACGCCGCCAGTGGAGGCTCCGGTCACGGGAATATTCTCGAGGTCCTGCAAGGATTCAATGTCATATTGCGGCGCCACGGTGGCGACGGTGTAGCTGACGCCGGACTTGGGATCGAGCCAGAAGGATGGGGATGTCTGGAAGCTGCCGCTCAAGGAAACCAGCAAGTTGGTGGCGACATCCTTTTGGGTGAAGCCCGCCTGCAAGGTCTTGGTGCGGTCTACGTTGATGTGCAGTTTTGGCTGGTTGAAAGGTTGCTGAATACGCAAGTCGGCTATGCCGTTGATTGAACTCAATTGCTTCAACAGATCTTCCGCGAACTGATGATTTGCATCGACGTCGCGTCCCATGATCTGAATATCAATCGGCGCCGGGAGGCCGAAATTCAGAATTTGGCTGACGATATCGGCCGGCGGGAAATAAAACATCACGCCCGGGAATTCCTTCGTGAGCTTCATGCGCAAATCATGCATGTACTGATCGGTGGGATGGTGTTTCGGGTTCAGCGAGATCATGATGTCGGCGTCTTCCGGACCGATCGGCGCCGACGTGCTATACACGTAATTGTAGGCGCTGTAGGGGAGTCCGATGTTGTCAATCACCCCTTCAATCTCATTCGCCGGAATCAGTTCGTGGATCGATCGCTCGACGTCGCCTAACAGGGCAGCCGTTTCCTCAATGCGAGTGGCGGTCGGGGCGCGCACGTGGAGCTTGATTTGCCCGGCATCCACGGACGGAAAGAAATCCTCGCCCAGCCAGGGGTACAGCGCGAAAGAACCGACGCATACCGCCAGAAAAATAAGCGGAAAAAGCACCGTGTGCGCCAGGCAGGTTTTCAGGATCCCGCGGTAGAAATTCCTAAGCCGCTCGAATTGCAATTCGAAAAGCCCCTGCAAACGGACCAATGGATTCGTGCTGGCCAGCGACTCCGCGGCCGACTCTTCCACGTGGGCCTTCAGCAGATACCGGGCCATCGTCGGCACCAGCGTGCGCGACAGCAGATACGACGCTAGCATCGCGAACACCACGGCCTCGGCCAGCGGCACGAACAAATATTTCGCCACACCCGTGAGAAAAAACATGGGCACGAACACGATGCAGATCGAAAGCGTGGAGACGAACGCCGGGACGGCAATTTGCTGCGCCCCGTCCAGAATGGCCTGAATAATTTCTTTTCCCTGGGCCAGATTGCGATTTATATTTTCGATTTCAACCGTGGCGTCATCCACCAGGATACCCACGGCCAGCGCCAGCCCGCCCAGCGTCATGATGTTGATGCTCTGTCCGATGGCGCTCAGAATTATGATCGACGTCAGAATCGAGAGGGGGATGGAAACCGCGATAATCAGCGTGCTGCGCCAGCTTCCCAGGAAAATCAGGATCATGAGCCCGGTCAGGCAAGCGGCGATGACCGCTTCCCGGACGACTCCGTTAATCGAAGCGCGCACAAACAAGGACTGGTCGGCGATCGGCCGGACTCGAAGGTCCGGCGGCATTCCCGCGAGAACGATGGGCAGGCGCTCCTTGAGCTTGTTGATGATGTCCAGAGTCGAGGTGCTTCCGAGCTTCATGACGGTCATGAGCGCGGCTCTTTGTCCATCCACCAGGACGATGTTGGTCTGCGGCGGATTGCCGTCGCGTACGTGCGCGACGTCCCGGATGTAAATTGTGTTCGTGCCAGTCGTCTTGATCGGCAGGTCGTTCATTTCTTCCACGGTTTTCGGGCTGCCGTTCATGTCCACATCGTCTTCAAAAGAACCGATTTTTACAGTTCCGGCGGGCAGAATCAGGTTTTGCGAGCCGATCGCGGTGACAACGTCGCTCGGCGAAAGCCCTTTGGCCTGGAGCGCGGGGATATTCAGGTCCACTTGAATCTGACGCTGCTTACCCCCATAGGGGTTCGGGAAGACGGCGCCTTGCACGGTCGCCAATTGGTTGCGCAGGAAATTCGCCGCCAAGTCGTTCAGCTGCTGTTCGGAAAGATTTTTTCCGGAAAGGGCGAGTTGAATGATGGGGACCGAGGAGGCGTTGTAGGCAAGGATGAACGGCGGAGTTGTCCCCGGAGGATCCTGGCGCAGGGCGGACTGCGCGATGGCCGTGACTTGGGACATGGCCATGTCAATGCGCACGTTGGGGTAGAAAAAAATCTTGATGACGCCGAGCCCGTTCAAGGATTGCGATTCGATGTGCTCCACGTCATTGACCGTGGCGGTAAGCCCGCGCTCGTAGGTGACCACCAGCCGCTCGGAGACGTCTTCGGCGGAAAGTCCGGGATATCCATACACGACGCTGAGCACGGGAATATCGATATTCGGGAAAATATCGATGGGCGTGGTATACACCGCCAGCGCCCCGAGAATCAGAATCAGCAAAGACATCACCACAAAGGTGTAGGGTCTTCGCAGGGCTAAACGAACAATCCACATACCGAAACCTTAACTCCTTGGCCTGCCCGCGCCGGGCTTTGCCGACACAAGCGCGAAAATCATCAAAAGCAATACCAGCGATTGTATTTCAGTCCGATTTCCCGCGAATAAATTCCGGTCTTCGCTGGCGAATCTGAAGTTTTTTGATAGCCTGCGTCTTACTTTCCTCAACTCGCGTCTCTCGGGGGATAGGCCGAGGCACGTCTACTGTACTATCTTCAGATGCGTGAATCTGAATTCCCGTTACATTTGCATTCGATTATGCTACTACGCCGGGCGGCTAACCTGCCTGGGCGCAGCATGAAAAAAGCGAATCGAAAAATAGACCAAGAACCTGGCGGACATCGCCGTCCGACAGCGTCTTGAGGTCCAACAGATGCTCGAGCAGCAATCCTTGCGAGACCGCACCGAGGCAGGCCGAAGCGGCCGGATAGGCGATCGGAATGGTTTTGCCGAGCGCGCTCATGATTTCGGAAAACAGCTCGCCGAACGACGCCCGAATGCGGCGGTGCCTGTTGCGCAAGCGGTAATGCGCCTCGGGGTGTCGCAGGGCGAACAGCTTGAATTCCAGGGAGATCAGAACCAGGCGGCGGTCCGTGGCCAGCTCCGCGTAATGGGTGCGCAGGGCCATCAGTTTTTCGGCTGGATCGGAGTGGCGGCGCAGGGCGCTGGTGAGGGTTTCGATTCGCTCCCGCACCCACTCCTCGAACAGGGCAAAGAAGATGTCTTCCTTGCTTTTGAAATTGGCGTAAAAAGCGCCGCGGGTGTAGCCGGCGCCGGCCGCGATGTCTTCCAGCCGGGCGCCTTCGAAGCCATCCTGCGCGAAAATGCGTTTAGCGGCGTCCAGCAATTTTCGGCGGGTGGCCCGGGTGCGCTCGGCCTGGCGGGTGCGGGAACGCGCGGGTGGGGAAGGGCGAGCCCGGCCCCTCTTTTTGCCCATGGGAATCAACAGTTCACTCATCCATCATCCTTGCGCAGCGCTTCCCTTGACAGGATACATGCGTGTATGTATCTTACTTGGGCGTCCTTGGCCGCGCAAGCCCTAATTGCAAGATCGGACCAGCCGCCTTGCCTCCCCCTCGGATAGCCACTCCCGAGCGCGGCAGGCGCGGCTGGCAATTCCCGAAGAATCGAGCGGTGCTCATGCGAACTTTCTGGCTTCGTTTCTTTTTTTTGTCAATCGGCCTGCCGGCTCTGGCCGTGGGCGCCGTGGCCCAGACTGACCCGTATCAAGGCAGCGCGAGTTCGGGGCCTCCCACCGATCAGCCGCTCTCGCTGTCCCTGGACGAGGCCCTGAAAATGGGCCTGCGCTATAACCTGGGGGCGATCACTTCCGAGCAGTCCTCGCAAAGGGCCAAGGGAGAGAACATCGTCGTGCGCAGCGCGCTGTATCCCAACCTGTCCGGCGGCCTTCGCGAGAACGTGGAGCAAATCGATCTGTCCTCGTTCGGTTTCAAATTCAAATTTCCTCCGAGCTTGGGAGTCAATATTCCGAACATCGTTGGCCCGTTCAACTATTTCGATTTGCGAGGCTACCTGACGCAACGCGTCGCCGATCTGCAAGCGATCCGCTCCTATCAATCCTCCCGCGAAGCGCAACGGGCGGCCGAACTTTCCGCGGCGGACGCGCGGGAAATCGTGGTCTACGTGGTGACGTCGGCCTATTTGCAAGTGCTGGCCGAATCGGCGCGCGTCGACTCGGCCAAAGTGCAGGTGAATAGCGCCCAGGCCATTTTCCAGCAGGCCTCGGATCGTTTTACGGCGGGCCTGAGCGCAAAAATTGACATGACCCGAAGCCAGGTGGAACTGCAAACGCAGCAACAGAGGTTGACGGCGGAAGAGGCGGATTATGCCAAGCAGAAAATCGCGCTCGCGCGTTTGATCGGATTATCGCCCGCGCAAACATTCACCCTGGCGGACAAAATGCCCTATGCGCCGCTCGAAAATATAACTCTGGAGCAGGCGCTCAACCTGGCCGCGCAAAACCGTTCCGACCTGAAAGCAGCGGAAGCGCAGCTGCATGCCGCCGAATTCGCCCGCAAGGCGGCCGTGGCGGAACACTATCCGACGCTTGGCATCGTCGCGGATTACGGCGTGATCGGCATCAACCCGGCGAATTCTCACGGAACATTCGACGTGAGCGGCCAACTCCTGTTTCCCATTTGGGCGGGAGGGCACACGCACGGCGACATCGTCGAAGCGGAGGCAACATTGAAGCAGCGGCGCGCCGAATATGAAAACTTGCGCGATCGGGTGGAAGCGGACGTCAGAAACGCGTATCTGGATCTCAACGCCGCCGCGGAACTGGTGCGCGTCGCGCAAAGCAGGCGTGAACTTGCGCGGGATGAGCTGACCCAGTCGACGGACCGCTTCTCATCGGGAGTTGCGGACACCGTCGAAGTGACGCAGGCCCAGGAAGTGGTGGCCAGCGCGGAGTCCGACTACATCGCCAATTTGAATGCCCACAACCTGGCCAAGGCCAGCGTGGCGCGCGCGATCGGCCAGGCCGAAAAAATCATGCGCGATCTTTTGAGGAGCCAATAACCATGGCCGTCGACCAATTGCAGCAATCCGGCGCTTCCCGGCCTGCCGAACCCGCTGGAAGATCCAATGAACCGAACGACTCCGGCAGCAATGCCGTGGGGCGGCGCAGGACTCTCCTGTTCGCGGCCATCGTGGGCTGCGTGATTCTTGTCGGGGCTGCATCGTTCTGGCTGTATTCGCGCACCTATGAAACGACCGACGATGCTCAGGTGGACGGGCACCTCAACGGCATCACGGCGCGGATCGATGGCGATGTGAAAGCGGTCCACGTGGAAGAGAATCAGTCCGTACAGGCAGGAGATGTGCTCGTCGAACTCGACCCGAGGGATTACGAGGTCGCTGTCGAGCAGGCGCGAGCGCAGCTTCTGAAAGCGCAGGCTGGCGAGCGGGCCGAAAATCCGAATCTCCCCATCACGCAAAGCACATCGCAGACCAGCGTGTCCACAACCAAGTCCGAAGTGGCCAACGCCGAAGCGGCGGTGGCCGCCGCCGAGCGGGACCAATTAGCCGCGCAGTCACGAGTGCTGGAGGTGCAAGCGAATAACGGGAAGGCCCAGGCCGACGTCGCGCGCTACAAGGCGCTGGTGGACAAAAACGAAGTCGCGCGGGCCGAATACGACCAAGTGGTGGGGACCGCAAATGCCTTCGCCGCATCCGTCGATTCCGCGAAAGCCTCGGCCGACGCCGCGCAAAAAGTCGTGGAGCAACGCCGGGCGCAACTTGACCAGGCGCGCAGCATGATGGAGTCCGCCCGAGTGAACGCGCCCAATCAGGTGGCTATTTCCAAGGCCAACTTGCAGTCCAAGCAAGCCGACGTGCAGGCCATGAAGGCGCAACTGGACCGCGCGCAACTCGATCTCAACTATTGCAGGATCGTCGCGCCGGTGGCCGGGGTCATCAGCAAGCGCACGGTCGAAGTCGGCGAACACGTCAGCAAAGGCGCGCGCCTTGTCACGCTCGCGGCCCTGGGCGATTTGTGGGTGACCGCCAACTTCAAGGAAAGCCAGTTGAAACAAATGCATGCCGGCCAATCGGTCAGGATTTTCGTGGACGCGTTCGACGAGAATTTCGATGGGAGCGTCGAAGCCATGCCCGGTTCAACGGGCTCGGTCATCAGCTTGCTTCCTCCGGAGAACGCGACAGGGAATTACGTAAAGGTGGTCCAGCGCCTCCCCGTTCGCATCCGTTTCAAGCCCGGGCAACAAGGACTTGACCGCCTGCGGCCCGGAATGTCGGTGGTCCCGAAAGTTTGGTTGAAGTAGCACACGCTTCAGCCTGCGTGGTAACTCGTTTTGGTTTTTGTAGCGCCCGCCTTGAGGCAGGCACGTGCTTGAATCCACGATGCCCGCCTGAAGGCGGGCGCTATAAAAGCTTTCGAAATCTGTGTTGTCACACTGTCTGCGAAGCCTGTGCCACAGGATGAATAGCGTGACGGACAATCTAGACGCTCCCTGGAAACCAAAATATAATCCGTGGCTGATCGCTCTGACAGTCACGCTGGCCACCTTCATGGAAGTGCTGGACACCTCCATCGCCAATGTGTCCCTGCCGCACATTGCCGGCAACCTCTCCGCCAGCCAGGAAGAGTCCACCTGGGTCCTGACCAGCTACCTTGTTTCGAACGCCATCATTCTGCCGATCAGCGCCTGGCTCTCGACCATCATTGGCCGCAAACGCTTTTACATGACCTGCGTCGCGCTGTTTACGGTCAGCAGCTTTCTTTGCGGACTTGCGCCGAGCCTGGGCATGTTGATCTTTTTTCGAGTTTTGCAGGGCGTTGGCGGCGGTGGCCTGCAACCCAGCGAGCAGGCCATCCTGGCCGACACCTTTCCCGCGTCCAAGCGCGGCATGGCATTCGCCGTGTACGGAATGGCCGTGGTGCTCGCTCCGGCCATCGGTCCGACGCTCGGCGGATACATCACGGACAATTTCAACTGGCGTTGGATTTTCTATGTGAACGTGCCGATCGGTATGATTTCGCTTTTCCTGACCAATCGCCTGGTCGAAGACCCGCCGTTTTTGAAACGCGAGCAGGAGCGAAGAAGGGGCATCCGCGCCGATTACGTGGGGCTTGGACTGCTCACGCTGGCCATTGCCAGCCTGCAGATCGCGCTCGACAAGGGGCAGGAGTCCGACTGGTTCTCTTCGCGCTGGATTACTTCGCTCGTGATTCTTGCGGCGTATGCGTTCCTGGTGTGGATCGTCTGGGAGTGGCACCATCCGAATCCCGTGGTGGACATCCGCATGTTCAAGAGGCGCAATTTCGCGACGGCCATGTTTTTCAGTTTCACGGTGGGGATCGTGTTGTACGGCACCACCGTCATGATTCCGCAATTTCTGCAGGTGCAATTGGGATACCCGGCGGTGGTGGCGGGCGAGGCGCTGGCGGGCGGCGGTTTTGTCATGATGTGCGTGCTGCCGTTCGTGGGGACGATGGTCTCGCGCGTGGACCCGCGCAAGATGATGGCGTTCGGCTTCGTGTCAATTTCCGCGGCGATGTATTACATGTCGACATTGTTCAGCCTGACCATGGATTTTCGCGCGGCATTTTTGATGCGCACGCTGCAGATGTTTGGCCTCGCGTTCATCTTCGTCCCGCAGAATGTTCTGGCATACGTGGGCGTCCCGCGCGAAAAGAACAATCAGATTTCTTCCATGAACAGCTTCATGCGAAACGTCGGCGGAAGCATCGGCATCGCGCTCATTTCGACGTCGATCGCGCGCGTCGCCCAGAGGCGCCGCTTTTCGATGGTCGCGCACGCGACGCCCGGAACGCCGCAATACGACAGCCTCGTCGCCGGGCTTTCCAAGACCTTCGAGGGAAAAGGAGCTGCGACCGTCGACGCCACCCACCAGGCTTATGGGCTCGTTTCGTATATCATTGACAGGCAGGCGACGACGATTGCCTACGTAGAAGTAATTTCCATTCTGGCCATCATTATCCTTTGCCTCGTCCCATTCCTCCTGATCATGAGAAGAAATCGGCCGGCAACGGGCGAGCAGACCGTCGTTCACTAGGAACTTTGGTAACACAGACTTCAGTCTGTGGGTTTCCATCTGATCTTGGCTCGTGCGTAAGGCCTGGGCTAGTGAACGGACCCCCACAGACTGAAGTCTGTGCTACTAATTCGGGTATACTGTCGCAGCTCGCAGGCCGGAAAAATCCGCGCGACGACGGGAGACCGATTGTATCCCTTCATTCACATTGGCCCTTTGACGCTTGGTTCGTACGGCCTGATGGTGGCGATCGGGCTGATTTGCGGGTTTTTTATTCTGCGCGCTGATTTTGCGCGTCGCGGAGTTTCCGCAGACGCCGAGGCGATCATCGGCATTGCGGGGCTCGCGGGACTCGCCGGTTCGCGGCTTTACCATTTGCTGGAAAGCCCCGCCGAATTTTTTGCCGATCCATGGCCGCAGCTTTTCAGCACCATGGGTTTTGCGTTTGCCGGCGCGATCATCGGCGGATTTTTTGCCCTCTTGCTTTTGGCGAAGCGCTTCAAAATGTCGCCGCTGCTGATGCTGGACGCAGCTTCTCCTGCGGCGGCGCTGGGTTACGGCATCGGACGCATCGGCTGCCTTATTTCCGGCGACGGCGATTACGGCATTCCCACTTCGCTGCCCTGGGGCATGAGTTTCCCGAATGGCATTGTGCCCACAACGGAGCGAGTTCATCCCACGCCGATTTACGAATTCCTGGTGGCCATTTTGATTTTCTGGATTCTCTGGCGGCTTGGCGCGCGCGCCTTGAAAACACGTGCGCCGAACGGAATCATTTTCGCGGCGTACCTCGTGCTCACCGGGATCGCGCGCTTTCTCGTCGAATTCATCCGCATCAATCCGCGCTCTTTCTACGGACTCACGAACGCACAGGTGGCGAGCGTGGTTTCAGTGATTGCCGGTGCGGCGCTATATTTGTATTGCCGAAAGGCGAAGCCTGTGCCGGCCAGGTAAGAGGAGAGTCCAATGCCTCCACGGATCAAAACTACAGGGGTCGGCAGCTATCCCGTCCCTTCCTGGATGGTCGGGAACACCTCGCGCCTGGTCCTCCGCGACGCGGTCATGACGGTCTTGAAAACGCAAGAACTTGCCGGGCTGGACCTTGTCACCGACGGGGAACTCATGCGCTTTGACCCGAGCCATCCGGAGACGAACGGGATGGTGGATTATTTCGCTTCGCAGATGGAGGGCATTCGCAAGGAATTCACCCTTTCGGATTTCGACCGCTTCCGCGCCGACCGCGCGCCAGGGTTCCGGCTTCTCACGGCGGGCATGGCCGTTGGCAAGATTCAAGAGGGAACGCTCAACCTCCCGAGCGATTACGAGTTCGTGCGCGTTCTGACGAAGTCGCCGCTCAAATTCACCTGCACCGGTCCGCACATGCTGTCCAGGGTTCTCACCAACTGTTACTACAATGACGTTCCCGACCTGGCCATGGATTTGGCCGAGGTGCTTCGCCGCCAAATTGAACTGATCGAGGCGGACGTGGTGCAATTGGACGAGGCTTGCATCGTCGGTTTTCCTCAAGACGCGTCCTGGGCGGCCGAAGCCATTAACCACACGCTGGATGGCGTTCTGAACGAAAAGGCCGTGCACATTTGTTTCGGCAATTACGGCGGGCAGCCGATGCTCAAAGGATTCTGGCGTGATCTTATCCCGTTTTTGAATTCACTCCGCGCGGACCATCTGGTGTTGGAATTTGCCCGGCGCGGGTACGACGAGCTGGCATATTTCAGCGATCTGGATCCGAAGATCAGCCTGGGGATCGGCCTGGTCGACATCAAGGACAACGAAGTGGAAACCCCCGAACTGATCGCGTCGCGCATCGAGAATATTGTGAAAACGCTGGGCCCTGACCGGCTCCGGTACATTCATCCGGATTGCGGGTTCTGGATGCTGCAGCGCAGCGTTGCGGATCGCAAGATGCGCGCGCTCGTCGAGGGAAGGGATTTGTTCGAGGGACGATTGTGAGTGAGCTTCCGGGAATCGGGCGGACGTGGGTGTAGAAATGGCTAACAACTCACTGACGGATGACGACAAGGCCAGGGTTCGTGCGACTCTATTCAATCATCTGGCCGGAATCGTTATCATTCCAACTTTGAAATCTCTACTCGACCGCAGGGTCTTCAATCAGTTTAGTATTTTGTCGGAATTCGTGGAACTCGATCAAATCGTGAATCGGACTCATGGCAACCGGGGATATTTGCGGGTGGCTCTCCGCCTGTTGGCTTCCTGCGGATGGATGGTGGAGCGAGCGGGCCGAAATGGCGGCAATGTAGCCTACTCGTTGACGGCCAAAGGCCAGATCGCCACGAAAGTTGCCGCCAGTCATTGCGGAGAAGTGATCTCCTTCCTCCCCAAGGCAATTTTCCTCGAGGATTTCTTGTTCGGGAAATCCGACGAGGCCATTCTTCCTTCCCTCGGAGCTCTTGTTCAGAAGGCCAAAGTCCATTGGGGCCTAACGGCGCAAGGGGATCCTGTCGAGGCTGAGGTATCCCGCCAGGTTCGCGAATATTTCGACGGCGTCCTGGTGGGGCCGGCCATGGTGTCCTTGGCTCGCGGCGGAATTTTGGAAAGGCTCACGCAGGGACCGGAACAGCTGGATGCGCTTCCAGGCAATCATACGAGCCTCGGCCTGGTGTTTGACTTGTTGATTGCTCAGGGATGGATGGCGCGAGAGGAGAACCAAGTCTGCCTCACGCCCAGCGGATTTTACGCGGCGCAGATCGCGACATCGTACGGTGTGACCGTCTCGTATCTTCCGCAATTCAACGTTGTCGGTACCCTTCTTTTCGGGAACCCGCGCATTCCCCGAGTCGATGAGACCGGTTCGGAACTGCTGGTCAATCGCGGAATGAATGTTTGGGGTAGCGGCGGCGCCCACAATACGTATTTCAAAAAAGTGGACGAAATTATCATTGAGATCTTCAACCGCCCGCTCGAACAGCAACCCGAAGGCATTTGCGATATGGGGTGTGGTGACGGCACTCTGCTCGAACATTTGTATTGCGTGATCAAGACGCGGACCGCGCGAGGTTCTGTCCTGGACAAGCATCCGCTGCTGGTCGTCGGAGCGGATTTCAATAAGGTGGCGCGCCGGATTACCAAGCAGCGATTGCGAAAGGCGGATATTCCAGCGCATTTCGTCATTCACGGAGATATCAACCGCCCGGCCTTGCTCGCGGGAGATATCGAGGCGCTGGGGCATGACGTGCACAACTTGCTGCATGTCCGCTCGTTTCTCGATCACAACCGGCCGTACTTGCCGCCTGCGAATTATGTCCGTGGAACTCGAACCGGAGAATCCAGCGGCGCGTTTGCCCACCTGGGAGAAGAGATTCCCTGCGATGAGCTGGAAGAAAATTTAGTCCGGCATCTGCGCCGCTGGGCGCCGTACGTCGGCCGGTTCGGTTTGCTCATCCTCGAGCTTCATACGCTGCCGCCGGAACTTACCGCGGTAAATTTGGCGAAGACGCCCGCGGTGGCCTATGACGGGACGCACGGATTTTCGGATCAGTATCTCGTGGAATTGCCGGTATTTTTGAAATGCGCGCGCGAAGCCGGATTGCAAACGGACTCGCGATATCAGTGCAAATTTCCCTCTTCGGATTTAGCCACGGTGAGCATCAATTTTTTCACGGCCGCGGCCCCATCGAATTGATTCGTCAAGTTTCCGTAAAATGATCCTGGAATAGCGGGCGGTGTTGCCCGGGAACGCCATGCTCCTGAATGGCGCGCCGCACGCCAATCGGGAGATTGGCGTTCCCGGGAATCATTGCGCGCTCGCGTCTTTTGGTTTGCTTATTTCCGCTGCGTTTTTCCCTGCGGTGTCCACGATTTCCACGGGGCCATATTTCTCAAGAATCGTCTTGATCTTGCCGGCGTCTCCGACCGCCACCACCTGCATGGTTGCCGGATTGATGTATTTCCTGGCCACGCGCTGGACATCGTCCGCTTTGATGGCCGCGATCTGCGCGGGATATTTGTCCCAGTAATCGGCGGGGAAGTTGTACGCCTTTCGCGTGATGGCGTAGCCGATGAGCTGCTGCGGCGATTCGAGGGAGAGCGCGAAACGCGCGACGACCGAGCGGCGGGCCGCGTCGAGTTCATCGTCCGGCGCCTTTTCGTCGCGAATGCGGTTCAGTTCGCGCAAAAATTCGGTCATGGCTCCGTCGGTCACTTCCGTGCGCAAGTTGCCGCCCGCGGTCCATGGCCCGGCATATTTTCGCGCAATCAGATTGCTGTACACGCCGTAGGTGTAGCCTTTTTCTTCGCGCAGATTCAAAAACAAGCGGCTCGCCGATCCCGCGCCCAGGACTTCGTTCATCACCACCAGCGCGGGATAATCGGGATTCGTCCGATCGATGGCCAGGTTGCCCATCAGCAGAGTGGTTTGCACCGACGCGGGCCGGTCCACCAGAAATATCTTCTCCTTGCTGACAGGCGGCGGACCGGCAGCAAAATGCACGGTCGCTTTCGAGCGCGGCCACTCCGCCAGCCATTGGCGCAGCTTGGGGATGAGCGTCTCAGCGTGGACATCTCCCGAAATCGCCAGAATCGTGTTTTGCGGCGCGTAATGCTGGTCGTGCCAATCCGCGAGCATGGCCGGCGTCAGGGAATCCAGAGACTCGGGCGTTGTGGAAACAACCGCCGCCGGATATGTACCGTACAACGCGCGGCTCATGGTTTGGTTGACCAAAAATCCCGGTTGCGAGCGCTGCTGCAGCAGGGCAGGCTTGGCGCGCGCCTGGTATTGCGCCAGTTCATCAGCCGGAAAACTCGGATGGAGGAGGACATCCGCAGTCAGAGCGAACCACTGTTCGAAAGTGTCCGACAGCCCCGAGGCAGCCACAATAGCTGAACCGGACCCGAATGCCGCGGATGCGGAAAGTGACGCGCCCAGGGAATCGATTTGCTCGGCAATTTGCTTGCTGGTGCGCGTTTTTGTCCCCTCAGCCAGCAGGCCCGCAGTGGCCCCGGCGAGGCCGGGTTGGGCGGCGGGTTCATACATCGGTCCGGCGCCGTCAATGTCGAATTGCACGGTAATCAGCGGAGCCCGGTGGTCTTCAAGAATCATCAGGCTGATGCCATTTGGAAGCACGGTCTCGATCGGACGCGGCAGCTTTACTTTCAGGATGTCTTTCGAAACTGGCGCGCGATTCAGGCGCTCGACTTTGCTGGTAGGGATGGATTTGTCGGCGGCGGATTCACCCTGGCTCCATCCTGCTGCCGCTAATGCGGCCGCCACGATTGCGACTGCCGCTACCTGCATTGGAAACCTGATGCTCATATAGCGCTTCATCGATATCCTCTTCGAATTTAACGAGCCGGCGCGGCTTGCGCTTTTGGATTTGTCCACACGACGGTTCGCTGCGCAGCGCCCAGATACTGGCGTGCCACGCGCTGGATGTCGCCGGGAGTGATTTCGCTGTATTTTGCAAGAACCGTGTTGATCAGGTTCGGATCGTGGAAATACACGGCGTATTGGCCCAATGTTCGCGCGCGGCTCATCGTGCTTATCATTGACTCCGCTTGCTGCAGGCGATCCTGGATCAGGATTTTTTGCATTTCCGCCGGTGTTACACCATCCGTTTTGACGTGCTCGAACTCCTCATAAATCAGCTTCTCGACCTCGGTCGCGTCCTGTCCGGGCTTGAGCATGGCAAACGCTTGAAAGAGAGCCGGTCCGCGCCGAAAATCGACTCCCCCAGACACCTGTAGAGCCACTGCTTTTTCCTTCACCAGTTTCTGATACAGCCTCGATGACGGCCCGCCAAACAAAATATCGCCGAGCATGTCCAGAGCGTAGAAATCCGGCGTATTTGCGGGAACCGTCTTGTAGACGATGTCCAGCCGCGGCAGGCGGGCGAAAGAATCTTCGACCACGGTTCTGCGCTCCGCGGTTTGCGCGGGTTCGGCCATATCCACAGCGGGAGGAGCAGGCTGCGAGGGAATGTCCTCAAAATATTTTTTGATCCTGGTAAGAGTATCGGCTGAGTTGAAATCGCCGACCAAGGTCAGCACAGCGTTGTCGGGGGCGTAGTAGGTCTTGAAAAACCGGTCGACGTCCTCGAGGCTGGCCGCGTTCAGATCGGCCATCGAGCCCATCGTGGAATGTTTGTACGCAAAGTTGTCGTAGGCGAGGTCTCCCATAATTTCGCCGGTCTTTCCGTAGGGCTGGTTGTCCATGCGCAGGCGGCGCTCTTCCTGGACGGTGTTGCGCTGGTTGTCAAGATTCGCCTGCGTGATTCGCAAGGCGCGCATGCGGTCGGATTCGAGGAACAGCGCCATGTCCAGCTGATTGGCGGGCACGCGCTCGTAATAATTCGTGGAGTCGCTGCTGGTGGTGCCGTTCACGTCGCCGCCGTTCACGCGGACGAGGATCAAGTGTTCGCCTTTGCCCACGTTCTCCGAGCCCTGGAACATCATGTGTTCAAACAGATGCGCAAATCCGGTGTGGCCGGGCAGCTCGTTCCGCGATCCGACGTCGTAGGTGACGCAAAGCGATATCGTCGGCGCCGCATGGTCTTCCGAGAGCACCACGCGCAAACCGTTCTTCAGGGTGTATTGCTGAATGGGAATCTGTACCTCTTGTTGGGAGGCAGCAGCTTCGGCCCGTGCCGGCCGGCTTCGCGGCGCCGCGGCGATTGTGCCGGCCGCGATTCCCAGAATCGAAGCCAGCGCGGCGGTCAATAGGATTCTGAAACGATTCATGTTGTGCTCCGGCCAAACGCATTCCTTGTTGACACTCTATCCTACTTTCAATAGACGGGCGCCGGCAGTAATTGTTTCTTCCCGTGTCGCAAAACATGCCTTGGAACCCTCATATCGCATCCAATGCTTCTCCGAGGTAAACTTTAGGATCCATGGAAACCACCCCCGGCGCCAACGTCATAGAGGTTCTATCACTTACACGGCGGTACGCGCTGCTTGTCGCGGTCGATCACCTGACGTTTTCCGTCGCATCCGGCGCGACCTTCGGCTTGCTCGGGCCAAACGGCGCGGGGAAGAGCACGCTGATCAAAATGTTGACGACGCTGCTGCCTCCTACGGAAGGCACGGCGAGGATCGCCGGCTTTGATCTGGTGAAGCATCCCGAATCGGTGCGCAAGAAGATCGGCTACGTCTCGCAGATGCTGTCCGCGGACGGCGATCTGACCGGCTACGAAAACCTGCTGATTTCCGCGAAGCTCTACGGGATGCCGAGAGCAGAGCGATCGCGCCGGATCGCGCAGGCCCTGGAATTCATGGACCTCGCTCCCGTCGGCGGAAAACTCGTGCGCCAATATTCCGGCGGCATGATTCGCCGCCTGGAAATCGCGCAGTCCATGTTGCACCGGCCCAGCGTTTTATTCATGGATGAGCCGTCCGTGGGCCTCGATCCCTCCGCAAAACGTTCCGTGTGGGAGCGCATCCGCGAATTGCGCCGCGAGTTCGGCACGACCATCCTGATGACTACGCACGACATGGAAGAAGCCGACCAGTTGTGCGATACCGTTGCCGTCATGCACCGCGGCGTGCTCGCCGCCATGGACACGCCGGCGGCGCTCAAGGTGCAAGTCGGGGCGGAGGCCTCGCTCGACGACGTCTTCATTCATTTCACCGGCGCCACAATTTCCGAAGGAGGCGAACTAAGAGATGCCGCTCGCACACGAATCACATCACAACGAGTGGGTTGAGCCGTTTCCCGGCGCGAATTACCTGCGCCAAACCCTGGCCGTCGCGGAAGCCGACATTCGCAAACTGATTCACGATCCCATCGAGCTTTTTACGCGCATGGTTCAGCCCGTCCTTTGGCTGCTGATTTTCGGCCAGGTATTCAACCGCACGCGGGCGATCCCCACCGGCGGCATCAGTTATCTGGATTTCATGGCGCCCGGAATTCTGGCGCAAAGCGTCCTGTTCGGCGCGATTTTTTATGGGATCTCGCTGATCTGGGAACGCGACCTGGGCATCGTGCAGAAATTTCTGGTGAGTCCCGCGCCGCGCAGCACGCTGGTCCTTGGAAGAGCGATCTCCTCGACGGTGCGCAGTCTGTGCCAGATGGTGTTTGTGTATCTGTTGTCTTATCTCCTGCACATTCAGCTGCGAATCGAAATTCTTGCGCTGGTGGGCGTGGTACTGGCGGTGATGCTGGGGTCGGCGATTTTCTCGACGTTCTCGTTGATTGTCGCGTGCCTGGTAAAATCGCGCGAACGCTTCATGGGGATCGGCCAGGTGCTTACCATGCCGCTATTTTTCGCGAGCAACGCCATTTATCCGCTTACGCTGATGCCGTCGTGGCTGCGCGTGGTATCCAAAGCCAACCCGCTCTCGTATCAAGTGGATGCCGTGCGAACCTTGATGATCGTGGGCAGCAGCACTTCCTTCGGCCTGGGCAAGGACTTCCTGATGCAGTTCATCGCTTTTGCAGTGCTGGTGGCCGTGGCCACGAAACTCTATCCGACAATCGTCACCTGATTTTGGGTTTCAGTGGCGCATGCTTTAGCTTGCGGGGTTTTGACCTTGCGATTTCCAACCCCCGCAAGCTAAAGCATGCGCCACTGGTCCATCACCACAAAAATTTTAAGCCGAATTGCACTTGCCTGGACGACGTGGACGTGCTCGTGATCGCTCCGGCCGCGGGCGATTGGACCGGAACGGTCTGATTCGGCGCGGGCAGCAAAACATCTGTGATGAGATTCGGAGTATTGAAGTTGGCGCGGTTGAGGAGATTGAAAATTTCAGCCCGGAACTGGAGGTTCAGACTCTCCAATAGGCGTGTATTCTTCATCACGGAAAAGTCCCAGGTCGCGAGTCCCGGTCCGATGTAGGTGTTTCTCCCCACGTTTCCGAAAAAGCCACTGTTATTCTGTGGAGCCACGAAAGCGTTGGGATCGAACCACTGGCCTGGCTTTCCGAGAATGACCGGCCCCGTGAAAGAGGGATTGAGAAACGGCCGCACCGGGTTGCGCGTATCCCCGTTGTTGGACGGGTTGTACCCAAGCAGCGGGGTGAATGGGAATCCGGACTGTGCGGTTACGATGCTATTGACCGTCCATCCGCCAACCACCCCTCCAAAAATTCCGCTTTTCCCGCTGAGATAACTGTGCCCCGGTCCGAACGGCAACTCATAACTTGCCGTGATGACTCCGATGTTGCGCACGTCGTAGGTTGCCAGACCCTTATCCGCGGCGGCATCGTACGGATTGGAAAGCAAGGCAACGGCGTTCGCCGCGGCTGTGGCGTTGAGCGAGTCTCCATCGTCCAGCGTTTTCGACCAGGTGTACACACCGCGGAGCGTGAGCCCATGGCTGAATCGCCGCTTCAAGTCAACCTGGAGAGCGTTATAAGAACTCGTGCCTTCGGAAAACCAGGTCCACGTGTTTGCAAGCTTGGTGTTAGGCTTCGTTGTGCCCGGGGCGACGAAAAAAGTTCCCGCCGGGACAGGCTTCCCGGCCAAGGGGCCCCAGATCGGAATCTTCGCGTGGGTGTTTGGGTCCGTGTAGGTCGTGGATGGGAAGGCAGCCGGGCACGGCGCCGCCGGGCAAACGACTGGGACGGGGGCATTGGCGTCCACGCCGATCAACTCGTGATAACCGTGGCTTCCCACATATCCCACGCTCAACGACGTGTTGGGAGACAATTCCCGCAAAATCCGCAAGGAATAATTTAAGACGGTCGGCATGTACAGATCTGGTTGAACCCCTCCGGGGACCAGAAGCGCATTCGCGGCCGGCGCGGCGGTTGGATTAATAGGAAGCTTGAGATTGGCAATGTTGCCGGCGGCAATCGTGTAGGTCGGATTGAAAGGTGCGTTCTGGTCCGCCCGATAGCCCAGAGCGTCTTGCAAATCGTTGTACATGCCGAAACCGGCGCGAACGACGGTCTTGCTGCCGAAGGGGCTCCACGCCAATGCGATCCTCGGTTGCGGCAGGAACTTTGCCCGATTGACGGTGAACAACGAGCCTCCAACATTCGGTTGCGTCGAAATCACGCCGTTGGAATAAGTATAGTTTGACGCTCGCCCGTACGGTTCGGTCCATCCCGTGCTGAATTCGTCCCGGAAGCCAAGCGACAAGGTCAGGTTCGGACGAATACGGATGGCATCTTCGACATACCAGGCGCCGAACAATGAGCGCCAGCTCAATGGTGTTGGCGTTGGGTCGAACAAGAAGCTGCCCGTTCCCGCCAGGAATGTCGGTAATCCAGTGAACGTCAATTGCCCAAACTGGCTGAGGGCGATTTGTTCATTGGATTGAAATCTTTGGAACCACACGCCGGCGGTCAATTGGTGCCGCCCCTTGGTGTAAGAGACTTGATCCGTGTACGTAAACAGGTTTCGAGCAACAAACAGGTTGCTTCCATTGTTGCTGCCGGCAAGACCCAATTGCGCCTGTGGATTGGACGCCTGGCTACCTCCCACGACCACCGCTCCCACAGGATGACCCTGCAAGAATCCTGCAACACTGGCGGCCGGGGAGCCGGGAGTGGGCTCTCCGGTAAAGAAATATCCCGCGCGGGAGTAGCCGATTCGCGCCGTGTTCAGGAAGCGGGAGGAAAATACGTGCGTTTCCTCCACGCTGAGTACCTGTTCGCGCAGCGTCAGCAGATCGGTGGAGAGTGCGTCGAACGGGGTCGCGGTCATGCTCCCGCTATCATCGATGGTGTAAACCGCCGCGGCGGAATCACTGCTTGAAAAGATGTGATCGAGCCGCGCTGTTCCAAAATCCTCACGGATCGTTTGATCGGGGCTGAGGAAGACTTCCGCGACCCCGTCCTGTCCGGCGACCTTAAAATCGGGAGCGCCGGCCGGGGCGACAGGCCACAGATTCAAAAGTCCGAGGTTCTGCACGGCTGTTCCGGCATCCGCCCGGGCTTGCGCATCGGGAACGAGTTCCACGGAGGTCTGGTGCAGGTTCTGGCGGAACCCCTCATAATCGGCAAACAGGAACGTCTTATCCTTCTGGATGGGGGCTCCCAACGAGCCGCCGAATTGATTTCTCTGGAAGGGAGGGGCGGAAGCCACATCGAAAGAGTTTGGCGCATCCAGAACATTGTTGCGCAGGAATTCAAAGACGGACCCATGCAATCGATTTGTCCCCGACTGCGTGACAATCGTTACCTGGGCGCCGAGGTGCTTTCCGTATTCCGCTCCGTAGGTATCCCGCAACAGGTTAAATTCGCGAACCGCGTCGACTCCCAGCAATTGTCCGCTGGCGCCGCCAGGCTGCATGTTGTTTTCGGCGGCGCCCGTAAACTCAACGCCGTTCAGCAAAAAGAGATTTTGCTGCGGCCTGTTCCCGTCGACGGAAAACATGTTTGCCGTCGTCGAGTTGGAGATCCCGATCCCGCCGGTTTTTTCCCATGTGAAGTTGACTACGCCTGGATTCAATACCATAAGCAAGTCGTAGCTTCTTCCATTCAGGGGAAGGTCCTTAACTTGCTGTTCGCCAACGAGTCCCGAAATATCCGCGGGCGTCACGCTCACTACCGGGGCGTCCTCTAATACCTTGACTTGGTCGGTAACCTGGCCGAGCTTCAACGCCATGTCCACGCTGGCTTCCTGCCCGACGACCAGGTGAATCCCTCCGCGCACCTGTTCCTGGAAGCCCTGCTTCGTGATGTGCACTTCGTACTCGCCCACGGCCAGCGATGGCACCCAGTAGTGGCCTAGGTCGTCTGTAACGGTGCTGCGCGTTTCTCCCGTTTCCACATTTTTTGCCATAACCATAGCGCCGGACACTGTTGCTCCTGTAGGGTCCGTCACTCTGCCGGAAATGGCGGCGGAGACTTGCGCCCGGGCGGCCGGGGCGCAGAGCAAGGCAACTGCAAGACAGCTTCCGGCGAGAGCGATCAGAAATTTAGGAACAACACCGCAAAACGAATGATTTCTGGGATTGCAGACAATGGTCCTGACCAAACGGCTCATGAAACGTTCCCCCCCTGAAGCGCCCTGGAGTGGGCGGTAATTAGATAGTTCCGCTCTAACGCGGCGGAAACGTAAGTGGATGGTTGATTTAATACAATCAGAACCGATATGTCAAATCGACTTAATACGGATAGGAACTATATGGATTGCTATGGCCGCAAGTGCAAAATCGTACGGCCAGCCCCTCGCCCAAACCAGGCTGCTCTCTCTCCCGCCGTGGCACGGCGATTCCAGTTTGTGAAAATCGCATAAATACGCGTAATTCGTAGCCGATTTCAGCCGATTTGACAGTCAGGCGGAAAAATCCGAAGCTTGGCCCGGACGAGAAGTGACTCCGAGGCGATCGGCAGAATCGAGGGTATTCCATTGGCCGCGAAACTTTCGGCAAGAAATCAAATCGAAGGAAAGATTGTGGAGCTGGAATTGGACGGCGTCATGGCTCACGTCACCGTTCAAGTCGGCAAGAATCTGATCGATAGCGTCATTACCAGACGAAGCGCCGAGGAAATGAAGCTGAAGGTCGGCGACCGCGTGTCCGCCGTCATCAAATCGACGGAAGTTATGCTGCAAAAAGGCTGAACGGAGTGCGTAAGTGAGGGGACCCTTTTTCTGAACCCGGTGGAGTCAGGGCCAACTCTCATTTAATTCGTATCTGGAAAGGGAATCTCTATGCGCCGTATTTTACCTGCCGCTGTGATGGGTCTTTTGCTCGGATTTTCCGCGTGGGCGCAACAATCCGCCCCGCCAAAGCCTTCGACCGGTCCGTCTGATTTTAAGATCACCGGCGCGGTCACTACGCCTCTCGACCTGACGGTGGCCGATCTTAAGGCCATGCCGCGAAAAACGCTGCGTGTGGACAACGCGCACTCCAAGAAAACGGAAGTCTACGAAGGTGTTCTGGTCGAGGATCTGCTGCAGAAGGCCGGCGTCCCACAGGGCGAACAATTGCGCGGGCAGGCCATGGCGACGTACGTACTCGTCGAAGCTGCGGACAATTATCGCGTCGTCTTTGCGCTCGAGGAATTTAATTCCAGCTTCATGGATTCGGAGATCATCTTGGCCGACACGATGGATGGGGCGCCCATCCCCGGCGCACTCGGGCCGTTCCGGCTGGTGGCTCCTCACGAAAAGCGTCCGGCGCGGTGGGTGGAGATGGTTAAGTCGCTCACGGTGGTCCGGGTGCCAAACTAATCGACAGTGGCGCGGGCTTCAGCCTGCGGGGGTTGGTTGGAGCGTGGACGCCTCTGCTGTAACCAAAACCCGCAGGCTGAAGCCCGCGCCACTAAAAGCCGGCGCCACTTACTCGTTCTTAAAAACGCTTCCGTCTTTCATCACGAAGGACACTTTGCGCACGGCTTGAATATTGTCCAGCGGGTTTTCGGGAGCGGCGATGATGTCGGCGGCGAGGCCAGGCTTGATCGCGCCGCGCTCAGCGTCGACGCCCAGCAGCCGCGCCGCATTCACCGTCATAGCTCGCAGAGTGTCTTTCGCAGGGACGCCAGCTTCCACCCAGGAGCCCACATATTCCGCCGCTTGCGTCCCGCGCGTTTCACCGGGCACGTATATGAATGCGTCCGTACCGAACGCCATGGTTACGCCGATCTGATAGGCGCGCTTCAGGCGGTCGACAAATACGGCGTGAAGCTCGGGAAAGCCGTTGTCCCGCGCGGCCCTTTCGGTGAAGTCCGTTCCCACCAGGACGACGTGATTCTTTTTTGCCAGCTGCAAATCTTCATTGGTCATCATTTCGCCGTGCTCGATGGAATCGACGCCGGCTTCGGCGGCGTTGTGCGCGCCGGCGCGGGTCCAGCAATGCGCGGCGAGCTTCAGTCCGTCGCGGTGCGCTTCTTCGACCATGAAGCGGATGTCGTCGGCGCTGTAGATGTATTTCTGATCGTCGACCACGATCTTAATGAGCGTCGCGCCGTAATGAATATTTTCGCGAATGGCCTTGGTCATTTCGTCGCGCGTATCGGCGAAAGCATATTCGGGCGTGGCCAGGTCGCGCTTTTCAGGCTGCAAGTGAAATTGCCCGCCGTAGGGCGCGATGATGCGCCCGGCGTTGACCATGGTGGGGCCGGGAACGAGGCCGCGTTCGATGGCTTCGCGCAACGCGGAGTCTGCGTAATTGCCAGCGTTGCCCACGTCGCGCACCGTTGTGAAGCCCGCCGCCAGCATGTCCCTCGCGTTGGCCACGCCTTCGATGGCGCGGTAGGGAGTGGGGTCGAGCAGCGTGGTGAAGAAATAGCTGTTCCCGTCGCGATCTTTCTTGAGGGTCATGCATAGATGCGTGTGCGCGTCGAACAGGCCAGGCAGAACAGTCGATTTCGAGAGGTCGATGACCTTCGCCTCCGCGGGGATCTGCAAATTCGCGCCGACGGCTTCAATCTTCTTGCCGCGCACCAGAATGATTTGATTCGTTTCCGTCGCGCCTTTTTCGGGGTCGACGAGCTTGCCCGCCTTGATGGCATAGACGCGGTCCGGCCCCGGCTGCGGGTATTGCGCGGCTGCATTCGGCTTCGCGACCGCAAGCAGGGCGATGCAAAGTTGCAACAAAGAAAGCAGAAAGGATCGCGAGCGCATGGAGGACTCCTTCATTCCGGCCAGGAATGTTGCCAGAATTTGTATGCAGTGGGAAGCGGACTTGCCGGGTGAAAGCTCGCCCCGCCAAAGGCGCTCGCGGTCAGGCGGGTTTGGGCGACGCTGCTTTGATGTCCACTCGAATGTATTCGTACAGTTGATCGGTGATGTTCTCGCCCATATGTTGCTTCGGGGATCCGTTTCCCCACACGATGTTTCCAGCCTTGTTGCGGGCTTCTTCCGTCGTCCCGTTTTCGAGCGTCTGATGCAGGTTTTGGTCCGTCATAAAGATAATGACCGAACCAAAAGGATGATTGTGCATTTTCACTTTGTCGCGCCCCGGAATCCGGCAGCGGATTACCCGGACAAACTCGTTTTCAAATTCCAGATGGTAGTGTTCGGGATCGGCGACCGTGCACTCATGTGACATATCTACGCCTGATTCCTGCGGGACGGCATTGGAATTCTGAGCGGCCCGCGTGGCAATCGGCTGCCCCCACGCGGCTGCGGCGAAGGAGGCTCCGGCTGCGGCTTTCACAAGTTCCCGTCGGTTTAGTTTTCCAGTCAAGTTACGCCTCATTTCTAATGGAGGATAGGTTCACGACCGGCCCATGGCCGTGAGCCAGGCGATGACATCGCCGGCATTCCGGTCGGGAGGAAAAACGGGGTAGAAGACGTGCTCGATTTTTCCGTCATGAATCACCAGAGTGAGGCGCTTCAGCAACGTCATCCCGATGGTCTGGAAGATCGGCAGGCGCAATGCCGCCGTAAGCTTGAGCTGTTCATCCGAGAGAATCGGAAACGGCAGGTGCAGTCGCTCCGCAACCTCTCGCTGATAGGCGGTATCCTGGGTGGAAAGGCCGAAAAGGCGATGGACGCCAAGGGCTTTCAACTCCGCGAAGTGATCCCGGAAAGCGCACGACTGTGGCGTGCATCCTCGCGCGCCGGGGATCAGGTCCCATCCGGGCGGGTTTTCGACTCCGGGAATTCCCGTTCGAGGATAGGCATAAACCACGACTCGGCCGGGAAGCGAGGATAGGTCAACCGTCGTCCCGTCGGTGGCAGGCAAGGGGAGTGACGGTACGAGCATTCCTACAAGGTGCGATGCAGCTCCATCATCTGTGGGCTTTGGAATCGCCGACCAATCTGGCGTTTCGATGCTACTGGGCATTGCGGGATACGTCCTCGAAATTGAAGATTCGAACCAGTGGCACAGGCTTCAGCCTGTGGCGTTTGCCACCAGCAAGATCGGATTAGCTTGAAACAACCCCCCACAGGCTGAAGCCTGTGCCACTAAAAAACATCACAGCATTTGCCGCAGGACGTACGGCAGGATGCCGCCGTGCCGGTAATAGTTGACTTCCTCGGGGGTGTCGGCGCGGGCGATGGTTTGGAACACTTTTTCCTTACCTTGTTTGTCGCAGGCATGTACTTCAACCGTCATGCCGGGAGCCAGTTTTGAAATGCCTTCCATCGTGTACTCCTCGAATCCTGTAAGGTCGAGCGACTGCGCCGAATCTCCCGCGCGATATTGCAGCGGGAGCACGCCCATGCCGAGCAGGTTGCTGCGATGAATGCGCTCGAAGCTCTCGGCGATCACCGCGCGCACGCCGAGGAGCAGCGTGCCCTTGGCCGCCCAGTCGCGCGACGATCCCGAGCCGTATTCCTTGCCGCCCAGCACGATCAGCGGCACGCCCTCTTTCTGATATTTCATCGAGGCGTCGTAGATGGACATCTTTTCACCGTCGGGCTGGTGGACGGTCCAGCCGCCCTCGGTGCCGGGGGCAAGCTGGTTGCGCAGGCGGATGTTGGCGAACGTGCCGCGCATCATCACTTCATGATTGCCGCGGCGCGCGCCGTAGGAGTTGAAGTCCACAGGCCTCACGCCCTGTTCGATGAGCCACTTTCCGGCCGGGCTGTCAGCGCCGATCGAGCCGGCGGGTGAGATGTGGTCGGTGGTGATGCTATTGCCCAGCATCGCGAGGGTTCGCGCCTTGAGAATGTCAGTAAGTGGCGCCGGGCTTTTCGTAATTTTTTCAAAGAACGGCGGATTCTTGATGTATGTGGACTTCTTGTCCCAGGCGTAAATATCGCCCTTGGGCACTTTCAGCCCCTGCCAGCGGGAATCGCCCTGGAACACTTCGCCGTATTCCTTGTGGTACATCGCGGTCGTGACGTTTGCGCGCACGGTGGATTCGATCTCCTGGGGCGAGGGCCAGATGTCGCGCAAAAATACCGGCTTGCCGGCCTTATCGTTGCCGAGCGGCTCGCTGGCCATGTCAAAATCCATGCGCCCCGCGAGCGCATAGGCCACCACCAGAGGCGGCGACGCCAGATAATTCGCGCGCACCAGCGGGTGGATCCGTCCTTCAAAATTCCGGTTCCCGCTCAAGACCGAAACGGCGACCAGGCTGTTTTCCTTGATTGCCGCGCCGATGTGCTCTTCGAGCGGGCCGCTGTTGCCGATGCAGGTCGTGCAGCCGTATCCCACCAGTTGGAAGCCCAGTTCGTCGAGATATTTTCCCAGGCCCGCGGCTTTCAGATAATCGGTGACCACTTTGGATCCGGGCGCGAGGCTGGTCTTCACCCAGGGCTTGCTGTGCAAGCCGCGCTCAATGGCCTTTTTCGCCAAAAGGCCCGCTCCCAGCATCAGGGACGGATTCGAAGTGTTCGTGCAACTGGTGATCGCGGCGATGACCACCGAACCGTTCGAAAGCTCGAATTTGTCGCCGTTGTTGCGCACGGCGACGTGCTTTTGCGCCGCCCCCTCGAGCGACTTTTCGAACGACGCTTTGGATTGCCGCAGGGGGACGCGGTCCTGCGGGCGCTTCGGCCCGGCCAGCGTGGCTTCGACCGTGGCAAGATCGAGTTCGAGCTTGTCGGTGTAGATCGGGTCCGGCGTGGCGTCGGTGCGGAAAATTCCTTGCGCCTTGGTGTATTCCTCGACGAGGCGCGCGCGGGATTCGGTCCGGCCAGTGAATCGCAAGTAGGAAAGCGTTTCGGCGTCCACAGGGAAGAAGCCCATGGTCGCGCCATATTCGGGCGCCATGTTGGCGATCGTCGCGCGGTCCGGCAGGCTCAGGCTGGATAGTCCCGTGCCGTAGAACTCCACAAATTTTCCGACCACACCTTTCTTGCGCAGCATTTCCGTGACGACCAGAACGAGGTCGGTTGCGGTGGTGCCCTCGGGCAAACGGCCGTGCAGCTTGAAGCCGATTACTTCGGGGATCAGCATCGACAATGGCTGGCCGAGCATCGCGGCTTCTGCTTCGATGCCGCCGACGCCCCAGCCGAAGACGCCGAGGCCGTTGACCATGGTGGTGTGCGAGTCGGTGCCGACGAGCGAATCGGGAAACGCCAGCGTCTTGCCATCTGCGGCGGCGTCGAACACAACGCGCGCCAGGTATTCGAGGTTAACCTGATGGCAAATCCCAGTATCCGGAGGGACGACCTTGAAATTGTTCAGGGCCTCTTGCCCCCAGCGCAGGAAGGCGTAGCGCTCGACGTTGCGTTGGAATTCGAGTTCCGCGTTGAACGCGAAGGCCATGTCGGAGCCGAACTTATCCACTTGCACGGAGTGGTCGATCACAAGTTCCGCGGGGAGCAGGGGATTCACTTTTTTCGGATCCCCGCCCAGCGTGCGAATCGCTTCGCGCATGGCTGCGAAATCGACGACGGCGGGGACGCCTGTAAAATCCTGCAAAAGTACGCGCGCGGGCATAAAGGAAATTTCTTTCTGCGTCGCGTCGTTCGGATCCCAACCGGCCAGCGCCTCGATATCCCCGGGATGAACGAATCTCCCGTCTTCCTGGCGCAAAAGATTTTCCAGGAGCACGCGGAGCGAAAAGGGGAGCTTGGAGACATGCCCCACTCCCTTTTTCTCCAGCGCGCTCAACCGGAAAATTTCGTACGATTTGCCGTCCACCTGGAGGGTGTCACGCGTGCCGAACGAATTTTTGGATGCGGGAGACATACGGACATTCTTCCTTTCTCATGTGTTGCAGGACTCAATCATAACGCATCCTGATGCCCCGCGCAGCCCGGAGTCCCGGAAACAGATTCTTGCACGCGGGATTCGGCTGCGACACCGGGTCAATGCAGAACCGGCAAAGCCGGGCGGCCAACTCTCCCAACTAAACAGATTTCAATTTTGTTGGTAGAATGTGTGGTACCATGCCCCGCGATCCTCTTCAAAGGAGACCTTCATGAAAAAACTGATTCTCGCGGTTCTGGTTGTTGCATGCGCATTTACCATTTCCATGCGTACCCGTGCTCAAGATGCTCCTAAAGAGCACAGCATGACTGGCTGTCTGCGGGCCGGCGACGCGCCCGATTCCTATATGCTCTCGGATCTGGAGAAAGGGCCGAAGAGCGTCGGAATTGTCTCGTCATCGGCTAACCTGAAGCCCCATGTCGGTCACAAAATTGAAATCACCGGCACGCCAGTTCCTCCTGCAGAAGCCGAGGCGATGAAGGGCGTCCCAAAGGCCCCTCACTATATGAAAGTGACGGCCATCAAGATGCTTTCACCGACCTGCCCGTAAAGGTCTGAACTTTCCATTTTCGCGGTCGTCGGGATATCCGCAGAACGACGGTCCAAAATGGTTACAACTTTCCGCCTCGTCCCGGGCGGCCCAGCCGTCGGGACGAGGCGTTTGTCTGCATAGTTGTTCCTCCGCGATGCGCTTCGGTTAGAATGGTCATGGGCGCTCGCATAGCCGGATGAACATCCTTCTCATCTCCACGTATGAACTTGGCAGGCAGCCGTTTGGTTTGGCTTCACCGGCCGCATGGCTGCGCGCTCGCGGGCACGATGTCTCTTGCCTCGATTTGACGCGCGAAGCGCTCAACGAAAAGGCCATCCTCGCCGCGGATTTGATTTCCCTTTATGTGCCAATGCACACGGCCACGCGGCTTGCGGCGGGCCTCATTCCGAAAATCCGTGAAAAGAATCCGCGCGCTCACCTTTGCTTTTACGGACTCTACGCTCCGGTGAACGAGGAATACTTGCGCGGCCTCGGCGTGGGCACGATCCTCGGCGGCGAATTCGAGGAAGGCTTGGCGAGCCTCGCATCGCGCCTTGAGCGCGGCGCTGCGAACCGCAACGGCTCCCTGAAGCAGCAGGAGCCGGTAATTTCTCTCGCGCGGCAGAAATTTATCTTGCCCGACCGCGCGGGCATGCTGGAACCCGCGAAATATGCGCGCGTAGTCTTGCCGGGCGGGGAGCATCGGATTGCGGGCTCGACCGAGGCGACGCGCGGGTGCAAACACCTTTGCCGGCACTGCCCGATCGTGCCGGTGTATCACGGCGCGTTTCGCGTGGTGGAACGCGACATCGTGCTCGAAGATATCCGGCAGCAAGTCGCGGCGGGCGCGCGGCACATCACGTTTGGCGACCCGGACTTCTTCAACGGCCCGGCGCATGCGATTTCGATTGTGGAGGCGATGCATCGCGAGTTTCCGGAACTGACCTACGACGCGACCATCAAGATCGAACATTTGCGCAAACACGACGCCCTCTTGGCGTCGCTGCGCGATAACGGTTGCCTCTTCGTTACGAGCGCAGTGGAATCTGTGGATGACACAGTGCTCGAGAAATTCGACAAGGGCCACACGCGCGCCGATTTTCTCGCGGTTGTCGCGCGCTTCCGGGAATTGGGCATGACGCTCTTGCCCACGTTTGTGCCGTTCACGCCGTGGACGACGCTCGAAGGCTACCAGGGTTTGCTGGACGTGCTCGCCGAGCAGGGTTTGTCCGAAAACGTGGCGCCCATCCAGCTGGCCATTCGGCTGCTCATCCCGGCAGGCTCGCGCCTCCTGGAATTGCCCGAGGTGAGCGCGATGGTCGGCCCGTTTGATTCCGCGGCGCTCGTCTTTCCATGGAAACACGAAGACCCGCGCGTGGACGCCCTGGCGCGCGAAATTTCGCAGCTGGTGCAACGCGGCGACAGCCTCAAACTTTCGCGGACGGAAATTTTTTCGCACATTCGCCGCGCCGCGCATGCGGCCGCCGGGAATCGCGCGCCGAATGGCGCCATGCATTCCGCAAGGAAGAGCGCGCCGGTCCCGTATCTCGATGAGCCCTGGTACTGCTGCGCCGAACCGATGGACGCGCAATTCGTTTCAATCGGAAAAGTGCAGGAAACAGTAGCCAAAGCGGATCAATATGTATGAAGCGAGCGGAAGTTGATCGGCCCAATTTTGAAGTGGCGCTTCAGGGGCTAAAGCCCTGTGTCAGCCGCATTTCAAGTCGCGGCTAAAGCCGCGACCCACAAAACTTGTCCGCCGATCAGGAATTGTCCGTCACTCGATGTTTGTGGGGCACGGCTTCAGCCGCGGGCCTTCACGAATTAGGTAGAACATCCAACGGCGCGCTCTGAGATGTAAGCCAGAAAGAAAGGCGTGGAAGCATCCTAAGCAGCCCTTATGAGCCGACTACTGATTCTCGCAGGCAAATTGGGATACCAGACGCGCAGCTTCGCGGAAGCCGCCAAGGCGCTGGGTGTGGACGTCGTGTTTGCCAGCGACCGCTGCCACCAGCTTGAGGACCCGTGGGCGGACGGCGCGATCGCCGTGCGCTTTGACGAGCCTGAAGACTCGGCCCGGCGCATCGTGAAGCAATCGCTGGTGCGGCCCGTGGACGGATTGATCGCTCTTGGCGACCGGGCCACGGCGACCGCGGCGTACACTGCGCGCGCCTTGGCATTTCCCTACAATTCTCCGGAATCCGTGGAGAATTGCCGCAGCAAATTGCGCCAGCGCGAGGTCTTGCGCGACGCGGGGCTTCCAGTGCCCGGATTTTTTTCCTTCCGGCTCGACAAGCGCGTGGAAAAAATTCTTCCGCGCGTGCAGTTTCCGTGCGTCGTCAAGCCGCTGCGCCTCGCCGCGAGCCAGGGCGTGATCCGCGCGAATCAGCCGGAAGAATTTCAGGCCGCCGTGGCGCGCATCAAGGAACTGCTGGAATCCCCGGAGGTCAAGGTCACGCGCGAACCGGAACTCGATCAGCTGCTTGTGGAACGCTACATTCCCGGCTCGGAAGTGGCCGTCGAGGGATTGCTCACCCGCGGAAAGCTCCGAATTCTCGGGGTGTTCGACAAACCGGACCCCCTCGAGGGGCCGTATTTTGAAGAGACTCTCTACGTCACGCCCTCGCGCTTGCCGGACGAGGTCTACGACCGCCTGCTGGACTGCGCCGAGCGGACGGTTCATGCGTTGGGCCTCACGCACGGCCCGGTGCACGCGGAGTTTCGCATCAATGACAAAGGCCCGTGGGTTCTGGAGGCGGCAGCGAGACCTGTCGGCGGCCTGTGTTCGCGCGCCCTGCGATTCGGCGCGGAACGAATTTTCCTGGAAGAGCTGCTGATACGCCATGCGCTGGGCATGCAGGGGACGGATCTGGATCGGGAGGACGATGCTTCCGGCGTAATGATGATTCCCGTGCCCAAGACCGGCGTTCTCGAAAAAGTGGAGGGCGAAGAGCAGGCTCGCGCCACTCCCGGGATTGAAGATGTGCAAATCACGGCGCGCCTGCATGATTTGATCGCGGCGTGGCCCGAGGGAGCGACGTATCTGGGGTTCCTCTTCGCACACGGAAAATCGCCCGACGAAGTGGAATCCGCCCTCCGCCAAGCGCACAGCCACTTAAAATTTGAAATTTCCGAGCGATTGCCGGTCCAGCATCCGGTGACGGGAACGGTTTGAGTGGCACAGACTTCAGTCTGTGGATTTCCACGTGAACTTGGCAGGTGCTTTAATCACCCTCGCGCGCGCGGCATTGCCGTCGGATTCGTTTTAGTCAGCAACGAACGCGCGGCCCGGGATTTCCAACAAAAATCGACAAACTGAAGTCTGTGCCACTTAACCCTTGGCCCTGGGCGGGACGTATCCTTCGGGCAGCTTGGCGCCCTCTCCGAAGAAATATTGCTCCATCTGCTCTTCCATGATTTTCTGCGACTGCGGGTCAAGCGGATTCAGCCGGTACTCATTCACCAGCATCTTGGAGTATTCAATCCACAATTTCCAGGCTTCGGCCGAGACGCTCTCATACACGCGCTTGCCCAGTTCTCCCTTCCACGGGATGCGCTCGAGGCCGGGCATGTCCTTGTCAAATTTCACGCAATGGACCATGCGCTGGCCGGGCTTTGCAGGCACGCTTGCAGGCGCCGGATTTGTCGGGCCACAGGATTCATCCGCCATGTGCATCCTCCATCGGGGAACTTGGGCAATCCGTTCCCGTCTACGATACTGCAAGACTCAAGGAAAACCAAACCGTGCAGAGTCGCGGGAGTGGGCCAGTATCCGATAATCCCGTTTACCAGGACTTATACAAGTACACTCAATTGAGTCAGCCGCAGCAACCACGTGGCGCGAGAGCAGCTTCAGGAAAACGAGGGCATGTGAATTGCGACCCAGGCCGCGAAGCTCTGCCAGGCAGCGGTGTGCCCGAGCGGATGGCGGATTTGCTGCACGAAGACGATGAAAATCGTCCCCCAGATCGTAACCCGCTGCACCTTGCCTGTGGACCACCAGTCGTAACCGACCAGTAGCAGAAGCAGCGGTGTGAAGCAGATGAGGTTCACAACCGGGAGCGAATAGGGATCAAAGACCGCCCAGCGGTCGAAACCCGCGTCCAGAAGCGAGAGCGTAGCGAACCACATCAGCCGCTTGTGCGCTGCCGCTTGGAAACGGTTGCGATAGCCGAGATAAACGAACGTGGAGAACATGACCATGTCGCCTAGCGGGACGGCGTAGAACGCATGCTCTTCCTCGACCGTATCCGTGCCCGGGTGAGCCACATGGCGAGCAAGGCGGTCGCTCGCGGTCAGCGTGCCCAGCACGATCATTACAATGGCGAGCAGGAAACCGAGCAGGCCGAGACGACGATGGAGATCAACGCGACACGCCGTGACCAGTGAGATCTGGGTAATGAAGAGGATGATCCAGAGCGTGAACGCAGCGCCGTGGATGTGCACGAGCAAGTTCGGGAGTGGGGCTCGAAACAGGCCGGCCAGAAAGTACGTGCGGGCAAAGCCAATCAGGACGACGATCAGGGCGACAGCCGCCATTCCGGAGAAGAAGAGATTGTCGTTGCGCAGATGCAGGCGCGCAGTGGTAGTGGCCATGAGTCCTCCAGCGAAAGTCTCGAAAGCGGGCTTTGCGCAATGCGTGAGGATTTTACACGAATCCAGTGCCCGAGAAGTTGGCTTATCGTCATGTGGCTTTTGCCTAAGCGGGCGGATTCCCACATGACGATAATCCCGTTTCTCGGGACTTGGCCCAGAGATCTTTGAACTTCTCTGTATGATTATGCTGTGCTAAAAGAACCGAGTGCGATCTCACTGCAATCCATTGCGATTCGCAATTTTCGCCTTTATTCTCAGCGCGGTTTACTTACCCGCACGATCGCAAAACGTACCCGAGGTCGAAAGCCTTGCTACTCGGACTACTGGGCGAGTCGCAAAATCCCATCCGAGGCATGTGTTTGTAGGAAGGAGTCGAGGTTGCATTCTCGATACCCAAGTGTGTGACAATTTGGATTCAACGTTACGCACATTGCTCGAAGCAGCAGTCTCAGGAATCCAGTTTTCAAGTAGGGAGGATGTCGATTCGCTCTTGAAAAACCGTGGATTTCTTTCCATCGATGCCTACCAAGTTTCGGTCCTACGAGACATAGTCTCTGACTTGGGGGTGGACGTTCTCGTCATTGATGACTTAATTTGGAAGGGAACCAATTACGAACTAAATAGCAAAATAATTGATGTCAGCAAGGATAAAGAACTCGATACTTTCACGGTAAAAATCTCTCGGTCGGCTGGAGATAATCAGGAAAAGCCAGTTTTCTTCCGGGAGGCGGAAAATGGTCCCTTTCTCCTCGTCTTCAGGGGAGACTCGAAACATGCATTTGGGTATCCTACCTGTGAAAAATGCCCAGACCCTAAATATCCTGAGGAGGCGCGGCGCAAGGGACTTGAAGGAACAATTGTTTTCCTCGCCACGGTGTCCGAACGAGGGGTTGCTGAACAGATTGGCTTGGTCAAGACGTTTGACCCGGGTTTAACAGCGAGTGCATTGCAAACTATACAAAGCTGGCGTTTTAAGCCAGGAGTCGGACCCGATGGGAATCCGATTGCGGTAAGGGTTCCAATAGAAGTCACATTTCGCTTGGCACACTAACTCTCCGCCGTTGTGCGCGCCCTTATCCAACATCAGGCCAAGTCCCGAGAGGTCCGCTTATCGAAAACTGGCCTATTAGCTTTGAAGATGTACCCTTGGCGAGCCACAAAAAGATTTTCGAGGGGGCAGCGCATTTTCGCCCGGTTCGCTTACAATATCCGGGTCACGCGGCGGGCTTTGAGGGGGCGCGATGTCGGACGTCACGGCGCTGTTCTGGGATGTAGGCGGCGTAATCCTGTCCAACGGCTGGGACCGCGGAGCGCGCGCCGCGGCGGCCAAGAAATTTAGGATCGATTGGGAAGAGCTTCAAGACCGGCACGAACTCGCCAGCCCCGCGTTTGAAACGGGCCGCATCACGCTCGACACCTACCTTCAGCGCACTGTTTTCTACCGCAAGAGAAATTTCACGCGCGAAGAATTCACGGAGTTCATATTCGCGCAGTCCTCGGAATTCCCGGAATCGCGCGCCGTTCTGTCCGCCGTGGCCGCTACCGGAAAATATTTGCAGGCCACGATCAACAACGAGCCGCTGGAACTCAATGAACGCAGGATCCATCAATTCAATTTGCGCCGGGAATTCAAGGCTTTTTTCAGCTCCTGTTATTTGGGAGTCCGAAAGCCCGAAGAGGGCATCTATAAATTAGCGCTGGAAGTGACCCAGAGCGATCCCGGCGAATGCCTGTTCATTGACGACCGGGAGCTGAACCTGGAGTGTGCGCGGCAATTACAAATGCGCACGATCCATTTCCAAAACGCGGCGCAGTTGCGGCGTGACTTGGCAGCCAGTGGTGTGAGCATCGCGGAATCCTAGTGGCGGAGGCGTATATGGAACTCGGAATGGTCGGGCTCGGGCGCATGGGTGCGAATATGGTCGAGCGGCTCGTGCGCGGCGGGCACCGTGTTGTCGGTTACGACCGCGATGCCGGCGCCGTCGCGCGCGTCACGGCGGCCGGCGCAGGGGGCGCCGATTCGCTGGCAAACCTCGCCGGCAAGCTGGGGAAGCCGCGGGCCGTCTGGATCATGGTCCCTTCCGGCGCGCCGGTCGATGAAACCATCGCTGCGCTCACCCCGCACCTTTCCAAAGATGATATTCTGATCGACGGCGGCAACAGCAATTACAAAGACACTCAGCGCCGCGGTGTCAGCCTGAAGGCGCAGGGATTTCGGTTCGTCGACGTGGGCACGAGCGGCGGAATCTGGGGCCTCAAGGAAGGATATTCGATGATGGTGGGCGGCGAGAACGCCGCGGTCGAGTATTTGCGCCCGCTCCTGGAAACGCTCGCGCCGGCCAAGGACCAGGGATGGGGCCACGTCGGACCCTCTGGCGCGGGCCACTTCGTGAAGATGGTCCACAACGGCATCGAGTACGGAATGATGCAGGCGTATGCCGAAGGCTTCGCGATCCTGAAGAAGAAAAACGAATTCGCTCTGGACATGCACCAGGTTTCGGAAATCTGGCGAACGGGAAGCGTGGTGCGGTCCTGGCTGCTGGATTTGCTGAGCATCGCGCTGAAGGACAATCCCGAAATGGCGGGCATCGCACCATACGTTGCGGATTCGGGAGAAGGCCGCTGGACAGTGGCCGAGGCCATCGATCTCGACGTTCCGGCTCCCATCATCACGTTGTCGCTCTTGCAGCGGCTGACGTCGCGCGATTCCGATTCCTATTCCGACAAGCTGCTGGCCGCGATGCGGAATCAGTTTGGCGGCCACGCCATCAAAGCGGCCGCGAAAAAGTGAGGGCCCGAACATGACGGCAAGCAAGAGCGCAGTAATTGAAACCGCCGAGCCGACAAGACAAAGTTCCATCTCGCCCGCCGACCCCTGTACCCTCGTCATCTTCGGCGCTTCGGGCGATCTCGCGCGCCGCAAGCTGGTGCCCGCGCTGTACGGCCTGGCCGCGCAGAATTGCCTGGCGCGGCGTTTTGCCATCATCGGCTTTGCGCGCACGCCGATGACCGACGAGGCCTTTCAACAATCGGCCGTCGATTCGGTAAAGAAATTCGCCGACGCCAACACGCTGCGGGAAGAGGAGTGCAAGGAATTTGCCAACGCCCTGGCCTATGTCGCGGGGGAGTACGATCATCCGGAAGCCTTCGAGAAATTGAAGAACCGGCTCGAGGAGCTTGACCGGGAGCACAAGCTGAATGGAAACCGGCTCTTTTACCTGGCCACCCCGCCGGATATTTATCCTGTAATTATTGAACAACTGGATAGAGCGGGCCTGGCGAAAAACTCCAACGGGAAATCCTGGACGCGAATCATCATCGAAAAGCCCTATGGCCGCGATCTGGCCTCGGCGCGAAAGCTGAATCAAACCGTGCTCAAAGCGTTCGAAGAATCCCAGGTGTACCGCATCGATCATTACCTGGGCAAGGATACGGTGCAAAACCTCATGGTCTTGCGGTTCGGCAACGGCATTTTCGAGCCGCTGTGGAACCGCAACTATGTGGACCACGTGCAAATCACCGCGGCGGAAACTTTGGGCGTCGAGCAGCGCGCCGCTTTCTACGAAACCGCGGGTGCCACGCGCGATATGATTCAGAGCCACGTCCTGCAGCTGACTTCGCTCGTGGCCATGGAACCGCCGGCTGCCTTCGATGCCAACGCCGTGCGCAACGAAAAAATCAAGGTCCTGCAATCGATACGGCCGTTTACCTCGGCGAGCATCAAGAAGGACGTCGTGCGCGGGCAATACGGGCCGGGCGGCGATTCCGGGAATTCTTCCTTGCTCGCCGGGTACCGGGATGAACCCGGGGTGGCGAAAGGTTCGGCCACGGAAACGTTCGTCGCCGCAAGCTTGCAGATTGACAACTGGCGCTGGGCCGGCGTTCCGTTTTATCTGCGGACCGGCAAGCGCCTTCCCTCCCGCGTCACCGAAATCGCCATCCAGTTTCGCCGCGCGCCTCACCTTGTTTTTCGCGGACAGGATTTATCGACAAATACTCTTGTGCTGAATGTCCAGCCCGATGAAGGAATTTCAATTTCCTTTCATGCCAAGCTGCCGGGGCAGGAAATGAAATTGAAAACGGTTACCATGGATTTCAGTTATCAGGCGGCGTTTGGCGGGGGCGAGCGATCTGCCTATGCCACGCTGATCAATGACTGCATGCGCGGCGACGCGACGCTTTTCGACCGCGCCGATGGTGTCGAAGCGGCCTGGGCCCTCGTGGATCCCATTCTGGATTATTTTCAGTCGAACAAACCCAAATTTCCCAACTATGCGGCGGGCACCTGGGGCCCACGTGAAGCCGACGAATTGCTGGAGCGCGATGGCCGAAACTGGCGGAATAGATAAGAGCGTTCCCCCGGAGATTCTACCGGGGGTGCGCGTGTATCCTGACCCCGCTGAAGTCGCGCGGGCCGCGGCCCGTCTATTCGTGGACTATGCGTGGCAATCGATCGCCAAGGACGCCCAGTTCATGGTCGCGCTCTCGGGCGGCAACACGCCTCGCGCGATGTTCGAACTTCTGGCTTCCGATGAATTTCGCGGCCAGGTGGATTGGGCCAAGGTGCATGTCTTCTGGGGCGATGAGCGCGCGGTCCCTCCCTCGAATGCCGAGAGCAACTACGGAATGGCGCGCCGCGAATTGCTCATTCGAGTTCCGATTCCCGAGGGCAACGTGCATCGCATGGAGGCCGAAAAGCCGAGTATCGGCCGCGCAGCCCACGAATATGAAGAAATTCTCCGGAAATATCTCGAACTCGATGAACGCGGATTTCCGAGATTCCATATGATTTTTCTTGGCCTTGGGAAAGACGGGCACACCGCGTCGCTGTTTCCCGGCACGCGCGTGCCGCGGCAAACGTCTCGCTGGGTCAGCACTCCTTTGGTCACGAGTTTGAATATGCGCCGCATGACGCTCACGTTCCCTGTGCTCGACGCGGCATTGCGCGTCGTCTTTCTGGTCGTGGGCTCGGAAAAGGCGGAAATCCTGCGCGCCGTATTGCAGGGAACTTCCGATCCTCCCTATCCCGCGCAACTCGTGCAGCCGCGTAATCCCGGGCTTAAACTCTTTCTGGTGGATAAGGCCGCGGCGGCGATGCTGGCGCCTACCCCGTCTAACAAAGCCGTGCCCCCAGAGAAGCCCGCGGACACCACCCACGGCAGACCGGAGAGAAGCACGTGATTTTGGCCGGGGACGTTGGAGGCACCAAGTGCAATTTGGCGCTGTTTGAAATCCAGGGCCAGTCCCATCGAAAAATCAGCGATCATCGCTATGAGAGCCGCGAATTTCCTGCCTTCGATGAAATAATTTCGAAATTCCTGTCGGAAACCCGCGCCGAAACAAAAGGCGCCGGAAAGGATTCTATCGAGGCCGCTGGTTTTGGCGTGGCCGGGCCGGTGATCGATCATCGGGTCAAGGCGACCAATCTGCCGTGGATCGTGGACCGCGCAAAGCTTGCCAAACAACTGGGGACGCCGCACGTTGTTCTGCTGAACGATTTGGAAGCCACAGCTCATAGTTTGGCGCTGATGGCGCCTTCGGAGCTCGCCACTCTCAACCAGGGGGTGGCTTCCCCAAAATCCACGCAAGCCTTGCTGGCCGCGGGCACCGGTTTGGGTGAGGCCATACTTTTCTGGGATGGCGCGCGGTACTTGGTGGCCAGCACCGAAGGCGGCCACACGGATTTTGCGCCGCGGTCGGAACAGGAAATTGAATTGTTGCGTTACATGAAAAAGCACGACGATTATGTGAGCGTGGAACTGATCCTTTCGGGGCGCGGTTTTCGCACCATCCACACTTTTCTCAATCCCTCCGTGCAACATCCCTCCTTCGAGGCGCCTGAAGCGGACGCCGCCCCTGAAATTACGCAACTGGCCCTTGCCGGACAGTGCCCGGTGTGCGTTCAGACTCTGGACCTCTGGGTATCGATGTATGGCGCCGAAGCCGGCAATCTGGCCCTGAAGGTTCTCGCGCGGGGAGGAGTCTGGGTAGCCGGCGGAATTGCCGTGAAAATCCGGAAGAAGATGGAAGACGGCACATTTTTCCGGGCCTTCTGCGAGAAGGAAAAGTTCGCTGCGCTCTTGGCGCAAATTCCGATTCAAATGGTCTTGAACGAAGAGGCGCCCTTGATCGGCGCGATGTCCCAGGCAATCCGTGCAGCGGGAATCCGTTCCGCTTAAGGGTTTCCGCCGGTTTGCGCGCGGCCTGTCGCTTGGATGTCAATCGTAACCGTGTCGCTGACCCGCAAAAGGAAATTGCTCGGGTTCTTCAGTCCCCACTGCACATAGGGAATTTCAAGGTGAGTTGCAATCTGCAGATTCCGCCCATCCATGGTGACGTCGACAGGAAGCGTCACGTCATGATCCTGGCCGTGCAGGCGAAATTTGCCGGCTACCTCCACTTTGGAAGCGCCGTCCGCGGCGACCGTTCCGGAAATTTGTCCGGGCGTAAAAATAATTTCCGGAAACTTGCCGCTTTCGAGAATTTCGCGATGCATCTTTTTGTCGCGAGCATTGTTGCCGCTGTCGCCGCTGGTTGCGTCCACAATAATGGCGCCGCTGATCTTGCCGTTGGATGGATCGAATTGGATCGTGCTGCTCTTCAGAGCGAATTTACCGTGAACGGTGTGGAAGTTGCCGCTGAGCGAAAATTCAATCTTCGTCTGGGCGGGGTCGAGCTGAACAATGGATCCTTGAGCCAGGGATGCCGGCGCCAGAATGAGCGTGGCCAGACCGGCGAAGGCCGCGAGAAGATGTAGAAAATAGAATCGCCGCAGGGAATGGATTTTGCGAATCATCGGTATTATGTCCGGAGGAATTTCCAGCCGAAACCGGCGATATCAGCCACGCCAATCGAAGACAGAGGCATCGTCTCCGCATGAATCGCCAGCAATCTTGGGAACAGGCCCGGCGTTTTCTGAAACAAGTGAATGGTTCGGTTGCGTATCCAATCACTTCCGCCCATGTGCAGCATGAGACGCGACATGGCAATAGGCACGGCCGCGATATGCCTGTGAGCATTTTGATAGTGCGCCAAATCACTCAGCCTCAATGCCTCCGCTAACGGAATGGCTTGTTGAAACGAAAGGCTGAGGCCGTGACCCGTCACCGCGTCCACTGTTCCCGATGCGTCTCCCACCAAAGCGACGCGCCCTCGCGCAACGGCCGGTAGGATTTTAAGGCATGTCGTGTCGCCGAACTCCCGGGTTGTCGGCGTCGCCCCTCGCAGCTTTTGCGCAAGAGAAGGGAATTGCGCCAGGGCTTCCTCAAGCCGCAGGCCGGGCTGGCGCGAGAGTACAGCAACGCCTACCTCCTGCCCTGTCAGCGGCGTGATAAATATCTGGCAGCCTCGCGCCCAATGAACTTCAGCCACGTCCGACCATGGCTGCAACCGAAAATGGCTGCAAAAACCGAATCGTTTTTTGGGGGTGACGCGCGAATCGAGCCCAGCCCATTTGCGGACTTGCGAATTCTGGCCATCCGCGCCGATCAGCCACCGATAGGGAAATTTTTCTTTTGCCGTGGTCACAGCCTCATTATCGATTTGCGTCACTCGCGCGCCCCAGTGGAACTCCACTCCCGCCCCGGCCGCATGGTTGACGAGAAGCTGATGCAACTTTGTCCGGCGCACCGAATAGCCCGATCCGCCCGCGAAATCCGCTCGCGCGGAATATTCCTCATCCACAAAACTGATTCCCCGGAATGGAAACCCGCTTTCTGGCGGCAAAGGGATGCCGAGCGTTTTCAGGGCGGCGACGCCCCGGGGCAGAATGCCCTCGCCGCAGGGCTTGTCGATCGGGGGCGTTCGGGCATCCAGAACAGCAACCTGTAATCCCAATCTGCGCGCAGCGATCGCCGCAACAATGCCCGCCGGTCCCGCTCCGACAACAATGACCTCGCCACGTTTCATCACAATTAAACAATTAGATGCCGGCGTGAAAGTGGGAGTTGTTCTCCGGCCCTGCAACCATTTGTAAATAACTTGTCTCGGCAAATTACTTTATTTGCGGCCGGCGTCTGCTACGCAAACGCCGGAGTCAAGCCTCATGCTCGAGCGCGGCGCGGGCATCCTTCAATTCTTTTCGCTTCTCCGCGTCCATTTTGGGGAATGAGAGATCAAGACTCTTCATCGCGGCGATCGTGGCCTCCGCTACGACCAGGCGCGTGAACCATTTGTGATCGGCGGGAATGACGTACCAGGGGGCGTGTTTCGTGCTCGTATTCCGGATCATGTCTTCGTACGCCCGCATATACTTGTCCCAATGCTGCCGCTCCAGGGCGTCGCTCATCGAAAATTTCCAGTTTTTCTCCGGGTCTTCCAGCCGCTCCAGGAAGCGGCGCTTCTGCTCCTTTTTCGAAAGGTGCAGGAAAAACTTCAGCACCACGAACCCGTTTCCCGAGAGATAGCGTTCGAACGAGTTGATGTCTTCGAAGCGTTTCTGCCAGATATTATCCAACACCAACTGCGCGGGAATTCTCTGGAGGGCGAGCAATTCTGGATGAACGCGGACCGCCAGGACTTCCTCATAGTACGAGCGGTTGAAGATGCCGATCTGTCCGCGTTCCGGGAGCGAGCGCGAGGTTCGCCACAAAAAATCGTGCTGCAATTCCTCGGCGGAAGGCGCCTTGAACACATTGACCTGGCATCCCTGGGGATTTACTCCGGACATGACATGCTTGATGGTGCTGTCTTTACCCGCGGCATCCATGGCCTGCAAAATCAGGAGAATGGCCCAGCGATCCTGGGCATAAAGTTTTTCCTGCAATCCCGCCAGGCGGGCGATCCCTCGCTCCAGCGCTTCTTTGGCCTGCTCTTTGGACTTCAAACCGAGCGTGTCCGCCGGATCGAAGTCCTTCAGGCGGAAATGCGATCCGTGCGCGATTCGGAAGGGTCCCGCAAATTCGCGTAGTTTCATAATTGCGCCACGTCCTTCCTGCTGGAATTTTTCCCGCGCGAATCACTTCTGTTTACCGGGGAGCCGGACAATGATCCCGTCCAGATCTTTCGTCATTTTGATCTGGCAGCTCAGCCGGCTGTTCGTTTCTGGGCCTTCCGCCGCGATGCTCAGCATGAATTTCTCATTGTCGCTTGCGCGCGGAATCCGGTCCAAAAACGGGACGTCCACATAGATATGGCAGGTGGCGCACATGCAGCTCCCGCCGCATTCGCCTAGAATCCCCTGGACCTTGTGATTCAGCGCAGCCTGCATGGCCGACATCCCGGAAGGCACGTCAATCTTCCGGAAAATCCCGCTCGGCAAAACATAAGTAACGCAGGGCATCCAAAATCCTCTTGTTTTCGTCCGCATTGCGCAGTTGCGGCAATAGTGTAAATGCCGCCGGCGAATCCTGTCGAGCTTTCCTGTTCTCCCCGCTCAGTTTGCACTTTTGTGGATCAGGATCGCGACGAGCAAGGACAGCAAAGGGTCAGGTCGCCGGTAGTACCTCCTGGCAGGCCCTCACCCCTCTCCGATTCTGTCCCTTAGGACAGGAGATTTCGACTTCGATACTGAATATCGTCTGCCTCCATAAGGAAAGGCTTGGGGGAAAAGAAAGCGGCCACTAGTTCAGCTGAATTTCATTTCTCTCGTAGCACAGCCGCCTGTCCTGACATGTGCAGAGGACGGGTCGAATGCAGCTCACGAAGCTAGTCCGGCAGACGGCGGGATTTTGTTTTTGGCATTGGCTTTACCGGTGAGCCCGAGTGAGGCAATCAGCTCAAGCCTCGCTTCGCGCTCACAACTTCCCAGCTCACTTTAGGTGAAGGAAGGGATAGCCATGAAAACAGTCCACGTTGTTCCGCCCTCGGGGAAGACCCGGGGGAAAGTCGTGAAGCAACAGAACCACATCGTGCAAGGCTTGTATGTAACATTTTTCGTTCTTTCACTCTGCTTCGCTGCGGCTGGAGCTTTGGCCCAGCAATCGAATCGGGAAAGAAATCAAGGGGGTCAAGGAGGTCAAGGAGGTCAAGGGGGTCAAGGAGGTCAAGGGGATCAAGGAGGTCGAGGGGGGCAAGGAGGTCAAGGGGGCAACCTGGAAAGCCTGGATCCGGGCCCTCGTGTGGGCTTTGGAGTCTCGGGCAATCCGGCCTTTCCGAACAATCCGGGCAATCCGATCCAAGGTCTTTCGCCACAACAGACCGCGTTCTTCCAGAATGGATTGTCGCAGTTTATCGAAGTGGAAAACGTCGCTCTACCCTCGCCTGGAAACGGCGGGCTCGGGCCGACGTTCAATAGTAACTCCTGCGGTTCATGCCACTCGCAGCCTGCAACGGGCGGAACTTCCCCGAGCATGAACGCCTTTCCCTTTGTTGGGCAAATTGTTGGGCAGAATCCGCAGTTTACCGTGGGCCAGTTCATGGGGGGCAGCAACACCATCCCGTTCTTTGTCACTGCGGATGGCCCGGTGCGTGAGGCACGCTTCAAATCGGATAGCGGCGTGCACGACCTGTTCACGATTACTGGCCGAAAAGACGCGACAGGCTGCACCATGTCGCAGCCCGACTTTTCCGCCGAAGCTGCCAACGGCAACCTCAGCTTTCGCATTCCCACACCGGTCTTCGGTGCGGGCTTGATCGAGAACATCGATGACGCGACCATCCTCGCCAACTTAGCCACTTCGGCAAACCGGCAGCTGGGAATTGCGGGCGTTCCCAATCGCAGCGGCAACGATGGCTCCATCACACGGTTCGGCTGGAAGGCCCAGAACAAGTCTCTGCTCGTCTTCGCGGGGGAAGCCTACAACGTGGAGATGGGTGTAACGAATGAACTCTTCCCCAACGAGCGTGGGTATCCGCCAAATCCAATTCCGCCCGGCTGCATCTTCAACCCTACGCCGGAGGACCGCACGCTATTCGAGTCAGCTGACCCGACTCAGGTGCCTTCTGACGTCTCGTCATTCGCAAACTTCATGCGCTTTTTGGACCAGCCGCTTCCAGCATGTTCGCCAACTGGAACTCCCTGTTCGCCTCAGATTCAGAGGGGCAGCGCGATTTTCACGGCCATTGGATGCGCCAACTGCCACACCCCCTCGTTGACCACAGCCCTATCCGAAAACTCGCCAGGCCTTTCCCAGGTGGCAGCCAATCTTTTCTCCGATTTGGGCCTGCATCACATGGGTACGGGCCTCGCGGACGGCATCTCGCAGGTAAATGCCGGCCCGGACCAATTCCGTACGGCCCCCCTGTGGGGAGTCGGCCAGCGAGTGTTCTTCCTGCACGATGGTCGCACATCGAGTTTGCTGCAGGCCATCCAGGCGCACGCAAGTCAAGGAAGCGAGGCTAACCGAGTCATCGAAAACTACGAACAGCTGTCGCGACAGGATAAGCAGAACCTGATCTTGTTCCTGCGGTCGCTTTGAGAGATATTCCACGGGCTGGCGTGAAGGGGCCGCAGGCTCCTGCACGCCGGCCCGTGCCTATTGTGAGATCGCCTCGGGGAGTTACGCCTTGCCCCAGACTTTGCGCGCGGTGTCCACCACCAGTTCGAGTTTCTTCCATTGCTCATCAATGGAAAGCAAATTACCGGCTGCCGTGGATGCGAAGCCGCACTGCGGGCTGAGCGCCAGGTTTTCCAGCGGCACATATTTGGAAGCCTCGTCGATCCGCCGCCGCAACTCATTTTGCGATTCGAGTTTCGGTTCTTTCGTTGTGATCAGGCCGAGCACCACGCTTTTTCCTTTGGGAACCATGCGCAGCGGCTCGAATCCGCCGGAACGTTCCGTGTCATATTCAAGAAGAAACCGGTCCACTTGCAGCTGCCCAAATAGTTTTTCCGCAATGGCGTCGTAGCCTCCCTCCGTGAACCAGCGGCTCCGGTTGTTGCCCCGGCAGACATGCAAGCCCACGGTGACGCTGCTGCGCGGCACTTCGCGCAAAGCGGCATTGTCGCCGGCGACCGCGTTCTCCAGCTCCTTGTCCGGGCTTCGGCCCTCCTGCCTCATGCGCGCCCGCTGCAGCGGGTCGAGGTAGTGGGAGTAGAACGGCGCGTCAAACTGAATATACTGCACGCCTTCCGAGACCAGCCATTTCACGTCGTCGCGAACGATTTCCACCAGGTCTTTAAGCAGGTCGGCGTGCGTCGCATAGAATTTGTCGGTGACGCCTTTCTTGAAGCTGGCCAGCATGAAATTCGACGGCGCGGGCAGCGTCACTTTGAACGGCCCGCGTGCATTCTTTTTTAAAAACGGAACTTCGTGCCCCGTCATTTTTCGAAGCTTGCGGAGTTTCGCCCCGGCGGCAAGCGCTGTGCTCCCCTCCACGCGTCCGCCGGGCCCTTTCCATTCCAGCGGCAGGCGCTCGGAAACGAAGCCATCGACCGCTTCCGCCATGTCGGTGAGCCAGGAGCCCCGGCGCATCTCACCGTCGGTCACGACGTCCAGCCCTATTAGGCGTTGCTTTTCGAGGGCTTGAAGAACCGCGCGGTCCTCTTCGGCGCGAAGCTGTTCCACGGAGAGGCTCCCCGCTTCATGCGCCGCGCGAGCCTGCAGCAGGTACGGCGGGCGAAGCAAACTGCCAATGTGTTGCGCACGATAGGAAGCAGGCATATCGAATCATTTCCTCGTTTGATGGAAGTGGAGAAGCTCGCGCAATTGTTCGAGAAACAGCGCAACAGTATCGGAGCCAAAAGCGCGCGTCAAGGGACACCCGGTCCCGGTAGTGGGTCAGTTTGATTCTTCCACTCAATCGACAGCCGCAAGCGGTAAGCATTTGGTGAGGGCCGCGGCGGTGGTTTGAGAAAAAAACCGACTGCACCGGACCGGCGGAGTAGCGCAATCAGGCAGGGACGTACGTCAGCCTAACCGTACCCTCGCCAACGGGATCAGTGGAAACAAGGCGGAGCGGCGGCCGCGGGCCGGCAAAGAATGGCTTGCCGCGACCAAGCACAACGGGGTGGAAGTAGAGTCGATACTCATCAATAAGACCAAGGTCGGTTAGGCTTCGTGCCAGATCTGGTCCGGAAACTGCAATCTCCCCAACGAGCCGAGCCTTCAGGCCACGTATCACCGCCTCGATGTCCTCCTCGACAAGTATGGCATTGGGGCCGACTGACTTCAACGAGCGCGACACGACCCACTTCGGTTGGCGCCGCCACGCCGCCGCGAACTCGTGTTGTTCCGCACTCCACTCAGCACGGTCTTCCTCCCAATAACGCATGACCTCGTACATGCGGCGACCGTACACACTGCCGGTCAGGTCGCGTACGTGCTCTATCCAGTGACGAAAGAGCGCGGGGCCTGTCCGCATTTCCAGGTGGTCGACGTAGCCGTCTAGGGACTGGTTCATTCCGAAGACGAGCTTCGCCATGTTCGCACACCTCCGCACACGTTCCCTGCAGTATCTAACTAGCCCAGCGCGGCTTCCCACGCCTCGACCACCTTCACGATATCACCAATTTCCCAAAGGCGGGACTCGACGCCAGCAGCCATCGCAGGGGTCATACGATGCGCGCCGCTGATTTTCACGAAGTTGGGCTGCGCGGCATAAGGCTGGTCCCAAGTATTGATCATCAATAGGTGGGACGAGCGTATCGCGGACGTCAAGAGCGAGAGTTTTCAAACTGACCCACTACCCCGGTCCCATACTTCCCGTTGGCGGACAAATGTTTTTGCAATGTTTCGACTAAGTGGAGCGGACCTGTGCAACGCCCAGTGTACGGAGCTGCGTCTGGCTCCGGCTTTGCATCCAGAAATTCCTGAGCGCGGAAATCGGCCAGATCGAGCGCCAGGCTCCCAGAATTGCCCCTTTCCACGTCAGACGGAAATTTTCGCCCGCGGGATCCAGATACATGTATCCGCGCTCCTGCTGGCGCGCGCCAAATCGCTCCAGACGCCGCTTCAATTCAGCCAATTCCTGGCCCTTTGCCGGCAACTCCGGCGTCGACCCGCCTGTGTTTTGTTGCACCAGCATCCGATGCACGCGGTAGAGCGTAAAAGCGTCCTTCACCTGAGGGAAGCGAAAAATATGATAGGAAGGCCAGGGATACAAGACCGGTGCGGTGGCATTTGTATTCGTATCCACCTGCGCATCATTCGAGCACCGCGTAATGAATTCGGAGTATCCCTTCATCCGCTTCGTGGACTTGACGACGGAAACATCCGCCCATTCGAGAGTCCTGGAATTGCTCAACAGCGCCATATAGCTCTCGGTGCCGCCGGCCATGGTCCCCAGATTTATGTAGCCGACCGGGTCAAATCCGAGGCCCGCGATGGCTGCGACCCGGGACGTCATGAATGCCCTGACATCCGGTGGCAGCGATTCCTCAGGCACAAGTTGAGGATCGAGTTTGGCCTTGAATCGGAACGTAGCGCGCAGCACAATCGGCCCGAGCAGAAATAGCGCGCCATAAATTTTCAGAAGGAGAAGAACAAGATCGTTTTGCATAAACATCGGCATTGCAGCCTCCTAGTGCGCGATTGCCTACCTTGAAATGCCGAGCGTCCGGAACCGGTCTGATAACCAAAGGTCGCGCATTCTCAATCCAGTTTTCGGGCCAGCTCGTCCAGCCAGACGTCCAGCGTGGAGCGTTGCTCGCCGGTCAACTCTTCGAAGGCCACGCCCATGCCGAACCCGGCATGCGTGTAGATGACCGTCCCGGAAAACTCGCAGGTACTGCAGCCGTAACGAATGCGAAGGCGGACGTCAGTCCCTTTGGGAAGCGGGTTGATGGAATCGATGTAACAGCCACGCGCGCTCAATTCCGAGACACGCGCGTTATCCTTCATTCCCACGACTTCCGCTTCGGCGATAAACGCGAAGCGGGGAGTCGTTCGGGCCACTGTGTAGGGAGTGTCGCTCATGGTGTTCTCTCGCTCCGATGTTGATTTGGCCAAGGACCCTTACACCTATTGTACGCAGGGAATTTGTGTCGCGCGGAAGCATGCGCAAAGGATTGCGAAAGAGCTAGCTGTACTTTAGTACAGGTAGAACCTGTACCAGCGATGCGGTCAAGGCTGCCCATCTTATGAACCGGGGGACGAGAAAGTGCAGTTCCAAACTTCCCGTGAACCTGTAATGGATCGACGGTTTCGGTAGCGCCCGCGTCCCGCTTGTCCCAATGCATGAGGGGCCGGCTCCGTGCCTTCGCAAACTACATGAATTTCACCGGCCCCTCTTGCGCCGTGAGAGCCAGAAACCCGCGCTAAGCAGGACGCCGGCGATGAGCATTGTATGGGTCGCGGCACGCGTGCTAAGATTTCGCACGCCTAGGGTGGAATTCCCCACAGGAGTGAATTATGAAATCGATAGTTTATATTCTCGCGTGCGCCGCCATGCTTTCCTTCGCGGCAGGCGCGCATGCGCAGACCGCACGCCCGGTTCAGACGTTCGATACCTCCGCGGGACCGGTGAAGATTACGCCGGTGTACCACGCGTCTTTGGAAATCGAGGCTGGCGGGAAAGTCATTATCGTTGATCCAGCCAAACCCGCTGTGTTCACTGGACTTCCGCAAGCCGACTTGATCTTGATTACGGACATCCATGGCGACCATTTGGATCCTGATCTGATCAAGGCTGAAAGCAAAGCCGGTACCGAGATCATCGCCCCGGCAGCGGTTGCCAAGACCGTGACGACCGCCAAGGTCATCGGCAACGGCGAAAAGACTACCTGGGGCGCCTGGACGATCGAGGCCATCCCCATGTACAACACGACCGCCTCGCGCGGCCCCGGGCCAGGCAAGCTGTTTCACGATAAAGGACGCGGCAACGGCTACGTGCTCACCTACGGCGACAAGCGCTTTTACTTTTCGGGCGACACCGAAGGCATTCCCGAAATGCGCGCTCTCAAGAACATTGACGTCGCTTTCATCTGTATGAATCTGCCCTACACCATGACGCCGGAAGAAGCCGCCGATGCGGTCAAGGCGTTTCATCCCAAGGTGGCCATCCCCTATCACTACAAAGGGCAGGACACGGCTGTGTTCAAGAAAGCGCTGGACGGCACAGGCATCGATGTGCGTTTGCTTGAGTGGTACCCCAGTGCATAGCGCCGGTTATTGCGAACAATTGTCCGATGACTGCCGAACCCCGCATGCTCGGGCTTCCGCGGCTTGCGGAAAAAGAGAAGATTGCGGCCTGAACCTTGAACGTCGAGCTTTTTGAATGGCGATCTAAACGTCAGACTCAAATCAGTCCCATCTTGTTTGGGAGTCTGTGTGCAGAGGTCAAGCCGGGGCAATGTGAGAAACAAGGTGGCCAAATACACGGGATTGATGAGATGGTTTCTGATCATGTTGATGGCTATTTCTGTCAGCGCTGGACAATCCCCGCAGCAAAATCAAGTTGTAGATCCAGTGTTTTCAGTTGCCATCAGCACGCCACAGCAAACTGTCAAAATCGGGTCCGATGTCGTCGTCGAGATTAGCCTGACGAACAGATCGGGTAGAACAATCAGGATGTGGTGGCCTAATAGCGGCTTGGCCCGGGATGAAGAATACAAAATTATTGTTTTGGATGAAGCGGGCAAGATGCCACCTCGTACATGGGCTGGTCGCGACGTCATTGATCAGTTGGGCGTAATAGTGGGAAGCGCGCATCTACCGAACCGGGATGTCAAAGATGGCGAAGTGCTCAAGCACAAACTCGAAATTGCTAGATTCTTTGAATTCCAGCCAGGAAAGTACACAATTCAGATACAGAGGGGAGAAGGGGAAAGAGCAGTAAAGTCCAACACATTCACGTTGACTATGATTCCTTAGGTCCTTTTCCGTGAGGTTACGGCACGGGAATGAGGGTGCTTCGTAGGAAGAGCTCAGGCTACCCGCACATTACTTTTTGGCGGGAACTTCAGCCGGTTTCAATCCGCCAGCGGCCTTTTGAATATCTTCGACAGCCTTCGCGTCCAACACAAACAGCGCCGGCCCATCCGCTCTCTTCGCAAGGTACCCGCTTCCGCTCTTGGCAATATCCACCTTCTCGACGCGCTTTCCGTCTTTTGAAGTCACCACGAGGGAAAGCGCCTGGCCCGAAAATCCGTTGGTCGCAAATTTTGTCGCCGTCATAGTCCGAATCGAGCGCAGAAATTCTTGTACAGTTACCGCATCCATCTTTTTCCCGTCGGACCACCAGTCCTCGCCGCTGCGCGTCAGGAAATATCCTTTTGATCCGTCCTGCAGTTCGACCTTGTCCGGATCCTGTTCCGCGAAATCAAACACTCTTTTCTCGCGAAAATCTTCCGCATCCTTGTTGACCGCGTCGCCCAACTCGTTCGGCACTTTATACACGCCGTCCATCGCCGTTGTTTTTGCGTAGTAGCCGTCCGCGGCTTTGCGAATTTGCAGCTCTTGCGAGCCCGAAGCGTCCGTGGCCTTCAAGGTCGCGATCGGCGCGCCAGAGGCGTAAAGAGAAGCGGCCTTCTTCATGTCCGCGTCCGATGTGCTCGGGTCCATGGTTGCCGTGCGCAGTTTTTCAATGATCGTTTCCATCTTGGAAGTGTCGCCGCGCAAATTCGCGGGACTCCGAACGGTCCACTGCCCGTTGTCAGAAGCAAAGCTCAGGTGCAATTTCGCGCCGTTGATATCCACGCCGGCCAGCTTGTCGAAATCCACAGGCGCCAGGCGTTTGTCGCGCAGGTCTTTCAGGCCCTTGTCCAGATTCGTTTTTGTATTCTTGGGAACCGAATACACTTTTGATTCGCCGGAAACCATGACGTACGCGGAGTCTCCCGTGGGCGTTTCGTCCCCGACCAGGATGGTTTGCGTCTTCCCGTCTTTTCCGGTGGCCGATACCTGCGCCTCGGGCTCCGCCAGGCCGAATTGCTTCAGGTCGGCGGGCTTTTCCACGATCAGCGTGGCGCCGTCCATCGGCGACAAATTGTACAGAATCGTCGAAACCGATTCCTGATCGGCGACCAGAGGTTTCGGCGAAGTGACCTTCCAAGTCGATGCACCGGCACGATTGAGAACAACGTCGTCGCCGTCCTTTTTCTTTACTTCCAGTTTGGAAATGTCGTCCTGAGTCAGGGAAATGACCTTGGCGTTCGTTGTGCTCGGGCTGGCATTCACGCTATCGTTCGCGGGCTTGCGGTGGTTGGACCAATAAAGTGTTCCAGAGAGCACAATCAAAACAAACGTCGCAACGATAAGCTGTCGCATCTTCCGCATATTTTTGTCTCACTATCAATTGTAAGAAATCGAAGTTCCCGCTATCTCCTCCGCCACCACACGGAGAGACCTGCCAGCAATAACGCTCCCGGCAAGAGGAACTGGCTGCTGAGGCGAACCCAGTTGAATTGCGCCCCGGTCATGTTGACTTTGCGGTCTTCCGGAGGCTTTGGCCGGATGGAGATCAAGTCTTCATCCGAGGAAAGCCAGTTCATCGCGTTCAGCGCCAGGTCGCTATTGCCGTTGAACGAGAGAAAGGAATTCGCAATCCAGGAAGAACTGCCCACGACCACGAAGCGTCCCTCCGAATTTTGCTTGCCGGTGTTGTACGTGCCGGCGGCGGCGATGGTCAGGGGACCGTGGGCGTTCTTCGGATCATTCGGATTTACATTCGGCGTATCGAGTTTGGTGGTCGCCAGGCTCGAATCCGAGGATTCAAACAGCTTCTGCACGGTGGCCTTGTCCGTGCTCTTGATCGTCAGGGACCGTGACAATGGAAACCCGGTCGCCGTCCCTTTCATTTCGTTCACGATGGGGTGCGAGTCGTACGTGGATACGAGTGCGACGGTCGGCCCCATCCCCAGCAGTTGCCCCACGGGGCTCAGATCCAGCAGCAGATTTTTTTCCACGCTGACGCCCCAGCCTTGCAGGACATTGTCCAGCGCTTCGTTGTCCGCGGTGGGCCGCCCGATCTTCAGTGGCGGGTCCAGAAGGAACATGGCGCGCCCGCCGCCTTCCACATATTTCTTGATGGCATCCACTTCGGCTTGCTGGTAGTCGCTCTTGGGGCCGCTGACCACCACCACGGTGCAATCCGAGGGCACCTCCGCCTTTTCGAGCAGGTTGATCGACTTCGACGTGTAATCGTCCTTGCTCAATAAATCCTTGAGATGCGAAAGGCCCGGGCGATCCGTGTCGTCAATCTGGCGCTCGCCGCCGCCTGTCACGAAGCAAATCGTGCGCGTGTTGGTTTTGAGATCCCGGATGATCGCGCCGGTGACGTCCTCCTCGGTCGTGCTCTTGGCTTCTTCTTTTTTCGCCCCGATTTGCACGACCGTGGTGCCGTACTTGGTGACGCCCGCGGCCCGCGCCGCCTGCGGATTCTTGTCGGGATCCACGTAATCGAGGCGCACCTTCGGCGAGAGCGTCGCGTAGCGGTCCAGCAAATCCTTGCCCGTTTGGAAGCCCGTGGACTTGTCGAAGTAAGTGATCGATATGGGTTGCGACAACCCCTTCACGATCTTGGCGGTCTGGTCGGAGAGGCTATACCGCTTGTTGGAAGTCGAGTCGTAGGACTTGTTGTAACGATTGGCGAGAACGTTGGCCACCGAAACGATGCACAGAATCACCAGGATATACATCGTCACGTAGGCCGCGTACTTGGTTTGTCGTGCTTCCATCCACTTGCGATTCACTTACGACCTCCACCGCATCGATTCCATCGAGCGAGCCGTAAAAAACAATCCCAGAAAAATTACCGTCACATCGTAAAGGGCGTCCTTTGAATCGAGGACCCCCTTCGCGAACGAATCAAAATGCGTAATCACGCACATATACGAAAGAACCTGCGCCCAAGTGGCATTTTCGTATTGGCTCACCCAACCCAGCACCCACAGCAGCAGACAGACGCCAAACGTCACAGCGCCGGCGATGATTTGATTTTTTGTCAGCGTGGAAATAAACGTTCCGATGGCGATCAGGCCACCCGCCTGCAATAGAAGTCCCAGATACCCGATGGCCAGCGGCTTCCAATCCGGATTGCCGTACCGGAACAGGAACAGCAGATCCAGCGCGGTTGAGAGCAGCATCAGGGCGTACATGATCACCGCAGCAAGCCATTTCCCGAGGATCACTTCTACGTCCGTGATAGGCGACGTGGCGAGCAGCTCGATCGTGCCGCTGCGCTTCTCCTCGGAAAACAAACGCATCGTGATCAAGGGGATGAAAAACAGCCCGATCACGTTGATGTTGGCGAGCAGCGGCCGCAGCACCTGCTCGTTGATGTTCATCGGAAATTGTTCGCCTTCGAGTGTGGCTTCCATGGACATATTCACGAAATAGCCCAGGGAGTTCCAGAAGAAGAACCCGAAAATCACGGCGAACATCACCAGCAAAATATAGGCGACCGGCGAAACGAAATAGCTGCGCAGTTCCTTGCGGCAAATAATCCAGATGTTTTTCATGAATTCGTTCCTCCTGCGGCGACAGCTTCCATTTCCGCGGGCGCTTCCGATCCCGTCAGTTGGAGGAAGATTTCCTCGAGGCTCAGCGCCGTGGGCCGAAGCTCGTTCAAATCCCAGCCCGATTCGACCACGGCGCGAGCCACATCGCCTCGCACGGCTTTGGTCGCCTCGACTTCAAATATGACGCGCTTCTGGCCGTCGGCCTTGGCGGTCACGCGGCTCACCCCCGCGATCTGCTGGAGCTTGCGCTGGACCGTCGCCGGGTCCAGGCTGCCGTTGCGGCCCGCGACTTCGACCAGCACCGATTCTCCCGAGCGTGCCCGCTGCTGGAGATTGCTCACCGAATCGGTGGCCACGATCTTGCCCTTGTTGATGATGATGACCTGCTCGCACGTCTGGCTCACTTCCGGAAGGATGTGCGTGCTGAGGATGATGGTGTGATCGCCCGCCAGGCTCTTGATCAGGTCGCGCGTCTCATTGATCTGCTTGGGATCGAGGCCCGCCGTCGGCTCGTCCAGGATCAAAACGTCCGGGTTGTGGATGATCGCCTGGGCCAGCCCCACGCGCTGCCGGTAACCTTTCGAAAGTTTCCCGATGATGTTGTTTCGAACGTCCGCGACCGCGCAGCGCTCGCAGGCATAGTCCACGCGGGCGCGCAAGTCCGATCCCGACAGCCCCTTGATCTGGCCGACGAACGACAGGTATTCGCCGATACGCATCTCCGGGTAAATCGGAGGCGTCTCGGGAAGGTAGCCGATGCGCTTCTTCACTTCGAGAGGCTGTTCGAGGATGTCGTACCCGGCCACGGTAGCCGTGCCGCCCGTTGGCGTCAGGAAGCAGGTGAGCATGCGCATGGTCGTCGTTTTCCCGGCCCCGTTCGGCCCGAGAAATCCGACGATTTGGCCCTGCTTGACTTCAAACGAGATCTGGTCGACAGCGATAGTGCGTGCGTACCTTTTCGTTAGTCCATTTACTGTAATCATGAGGATTCTCTTTGAAACAGACGCATACGAGTTAACTATGGTTCCACAGTCGCAGATTTACTTTGCAAGACACGATTCTAAGAACCTTGCCGGCCCCATGTCAATCCTCAACATTGCCAAACAGATTTCGTCCGGAAGCACGCGCCCACCGCACCACAAAATGTCTTACGGTCCCAGAAAAGGCCCCAGGAAATCTATTCACGCCCACCGCGGGTCCGCGGGACATAACTTACACCTATAAATCACTGATTGAGACGCATGAATTCTCAAAAGGGGAAGCAAAACCCCGGAGAATTTCCCAAGTGTCCAATTCTCACCGATCGGAAAGTTGGCCACAACTCCAACCCTATCATTGATTTACGCTTTGATTCCTTAGGTCCAATCTCTTGGAAAATTTCTCTTGTTCGGCTTCGTCGATTTTTATCAGCAGTTGCCAATCTCGGCGCAATTCGCCGCTCGAAATTCTGGGAGCTCGGCTATGCGCCAGAGTTTGTTTCAAGCGAGAAACCATAAGTTCCCTCTGAAGTTCCACGGGGGCGCTATCGCTTGGGAGACCCCCGCGTGTAATTCCCAATTCCACGCTTTCGCTCTCGTCGGGCCCATCGGGTGCTCGCAGAACTGGTCGCCCATTCGCATCAAACTCCGGCTGTGACTTCTCAACGAACTTTCGCCAAGTGATTTCACTGCCAGCCGCATCACGATCCACACCATTCGCTGCCAAGGTTTGCAAATTCTTCCTGAATACGCGCCTCTCGGCGTTTGTCGGCGGAACTACAGGCTCGCCCGTCAGGTTAAAGACCCGTGAATTCCTTGCGGAATTGAATCTGTCACCGATCAAGTCAGCGGAGACCGCCCCTCCGGCCAGCAAAGGATGAAACACAGCGAGCGCCACCACATACTTCTTCGCACGGAAGAGCGACTCGAGAACGCCGCGAACCGGCCTGCTGCGCTTCACGCTGCCAGGAACTTGAGGGATAACAAATTCCGTGAATTCCAAATCCCGATGGCGCTTGCCGTATCTTGCCAGCGATTTCGCCGCATGTTTCGGCGTGCTCACGAAGAGGTCGGGGATAGTCCCTCGCCCCACCGAATGGGGATAATAGAAATCAAGCACTTCGCGTACGAAGTCAGCGCAATTGCGGGACACGAAATTGTAAGTGGCGCGATTCGGCCGGGAATTGAGCCACGCAATCAACGCATTATCCTGCTCCGGCGTAGTTTCGATCTCGAAGCCATAGTTCGTGCGGTCATAAGATGAGCCGATGAGTTCGTACCAGTCTCCCTTTGGCATTTCGCCGCTCGGAGCATCCGGCACGATGTCTTCCAAATGCGCGCGGCGGTATTGATCGCGCAGGAATGTTTCGAGCTTGGGGTCCGCGTAGAGCGGAACATCTTCGGGGTTTTCGACGGCGTACAGGTAGGGGAGGAGCGGAATCGCGATCCAGTCGTATCCCCCGATTCGCGCGTAGCGGCTGATGACTACGCCGTGTTCTCCGGGGTTGCAGCGGCGCAGGGTGACGGGAGTCGCGGCGCAAACACGCGTCAGGTAGACCGCCGTGTGGCCGGTTCCAGCAAGGGCCCCATCGTAGCTATACGGCTCTTCGAGCAGGACTGTTACATTTGCTCGCGCCTGGGGCGTGAGCCCGGCCAGCAGCAAGAACAGAAAAATCGCAAGCCTCGACCATTTGATCTCTGCCCACACGTCCAGCTCCTGGGGCTGGCTACATATTTAGAGCACTGCCGGGCGAAGTTTAGTTGCTTCTGCATGATTCCGTTTAGAGCGGCATCCCGTGCGAGTTTCGCCACATAGGCGAAGGCCGGACCGCACCGCCGGTCCGGCCTTTCGTCCTAAGCTGAATTGCTGGCACGCGCGATCACGCAGCAAGTTTGATCGTCTTGCCGGCCAGAACATCCACGCGCTCCTGGAAAATCGTTTGACCGGAAGGGTCGCGCAGTTCGAGGTTATGAGTCCCAGGGCGCAGTGGGAACGTACCCAGCTGCCGAATCGTCCCGGCGTATCCGCCGTCGACGTAAACGCTTGCGTCTTTCAACTTGGTCTCAAATTTGACCTTGCCAGCGTAAGGAGCCGGTTCGACCGCATAGGGCGCATAATAGCCCGGTCCATACCAGCCGTAATACGCAGGCCCGTAAAACGGACCGCCATAATAACCGCCAATGAAGATGCGGGGACGTGCCGAAGCAACCGGGACGAAGATCGCCAGCGCCAACAGCACCATCGCGGAATATTTCCAATATCGAGTCATTTTACGTCTCCTTTGCCATAAGCTTCGCACTTACACTCCATTCGACGATAGATAATGCAGGGCCGATGCCAAATGATGCCCCAAGGCCAAACGATAAAATAAGATATCTATTATCAGTAGGATAGAGACGATAGGGTTGCCGGAAGAGACCAGCGGCATGGCAGCCAATTGGTGGTTTTCGCGCAACTGGTGGTGGATTTCAACCGAGCGGTCCGTCCCTGCAAGAAGTTATCTGACATGTATAGCGAGGATCCATTCCTGGTGATCTGGAAGGGCAAGTTTTGGAAGGCAAACTTCCTCAGGCGGGTGTGATTTTGGGTCCTGCATTAAAACGCAGATGCAGCAGAAGCGCCGCCTGGAGGACTCTCGAATCTTGGCCGAGGTCGGCAGTCAACTGCAATCCGAGGGGAAGTCCCGTTGCGATCGGCATGGGAATGGAAACCGCGGGCGTTCCGAGGGCCGTCCAGGGCGCGTTCATTCTGGGATCGCCGGTGTTGGATAGCCCTAGGGGCGCAGGCCCGGTCGCGGCGGGAGTGAGAATCACCGGCGTGGACTTGAAGATCTCCCCCATTCGGACCCTGCTTTCCGCGAGGTAAAGCTTGGCCTCCGCGTAACGTGCCGCGGAAATCTTCAAGCCTTCGCGAACCAAATTGGCCAGCGGCAGGTCGAGCCGGTCGCCAAACTCCTTCAAGCGCGCCTCATGGAATCGAGCGCCTTCATAAAACATTTCCACGTCGTTCGCTTCGTCCAGTTTTTTGAGGATGGCTGAGATATCGACTGTCTTGATGCTGACGCCCGAGCGGCGCAACAGCGACAGCGACTGCCGGAAGGCATTGGCCATTTCCGGTTCGCAATCAGGGATCGGCTCCGGCGCTGCAAAAGAAAATTGCTCCGGGGTGCCAGTCGAGTGTCCAAGCGCCTTCCAGAGCGCAAGCATGTCCGCAGGCGTGTGTGTGAAAAGGCCCAGCGTGTCCAGGCTCTTGGACAACGGTAACATGCCCTCCGTTGGCAGAAGGTCGTAAGTGGGTTTGAATCCGGTTACGCCGCAAAAAGAGGCGGGCCGAATCATCGAGCCTCTGGTTTGTTCTCCAATCGTGAAGGGCACCATGCCCGCGGCGACCGCCGCCGCGGAACCGCTGGAGCTGCCGCCTGGAGAATGCTCCAAGTTGCGCGGGTTGCGCGTCGGCCCCGCCGTCCGGTAGGCGAAGGCGGTAGTCACGGTTTTTCCGAGCAGGATGGCGCCGCGGCTGCGCATTTCCCGAATGATCGCGGCGTCCGTGGAACCCAGGCGGCCCTTGTAAAGAGGCGAGCCGTATTCTGTGGCCATGCCCTGCGTCTCGATGATGTCTTTTGCGCCGAACGGAATTTCGGAAAGCGGCCCGTCCGCGGTGGGCCTTTCGGGCTGCACCTGAACCCACGCTTGAATGGACGGTTCGAGTTCCCGGATGCGCTGCAGGCAAATCTGCAAACCGCGCTTTCGAGTCTCAATATCCGCTTGCAACCATTCGGTGAAGGTCTCCATGCGAGGGGATTCTACCGCAGCCGCGGCGCACGGCGACAAAGCGCCTAATTTCGAAATGGCGGCCGTCGCGCCAACAAACGCGCTGTTCTTGATGAAATCGCGTCTCGTGTGCTTCATGGCTTGAATGGGCTCATCTTACGCTTCGCGCGCGGCCGGCACAAGATTCGCCCCGCCTTTTTGAAGCAGTCGCCAAGGAAAATGCAATTCGACGCGGGGGGGAGAAATGCCTCAGGTGTGGGGTAAGGCAGGCTGGCGCGGCGCTTCGGCCATCCACCATGCGTTTCTTGGCCGAGAACGAGATCCACACATCATTGCGCTGATAAATGCGGCCGCCGGACACAAAGCGATTCATTCCCGGCCGTTCATTCAGTGATTTTCGCAGGCATAGATGAACAGATAAAACAGGCTGGCATGCTGATGCTTTCCGTGAGCACGGTTGTATTCCCGAAGCCACGCATGCGTTTCCGCAACCTTGAATTGCATGGTGTGAAAGACGATGGACTCGTTGCGCTTGCGCATGACCAACGGCATCATGCGCCGGGAATCGGTCAGTTCCGTCACAGGTCTGCGTCACACCTGCGGAACAAGGGCATCGCTCATGCTCCCGCGCGCGCTTCGGCATTTCGCGGAGACTCCTCCGAAGAGCGGAAAGCCAAATGTTTCGGGTCGATTTTTTCCAATTCTTCAGCCAGGGCGTCCGTGGCCTCTTTGATCTGCTGCTCGCTGTGTCGCGCCGTGATAAAGAAGCGCAAGCGGGCCTGGTGTTCCTCGACCGCGGGATGAAGAATAGGCTGCACATTGACGCCGCGGCCCGACATGGCCCGGCTCAGGCGCACGCAATCCAAAGAGTTGCCGACGATGCAGGGAATAACCGGAGTTCCTTCGCTCGAACCCGTGTTGATGCCGCGCTTGCGGCTCAGTTCTAGGAACATGCGGCTGCGTTCCCGAAGAGTTGTCACCAAATTGGGCGACGCCCGAAGCTTGCGCAGAGCCGCCAGTGCCGCCGCGGCATTCGGGGGGGATATGCCGACGCTGTAAACAAATCCGGGATTGCAATATTTCAGGTAGCGCACCAGTTCCTTGGATCCAGCGATGTAGCCCCCGCAGGAAGCGAGGGATTTGGAAAGCGTGCCCATCCAGAATTCCACGTCGCTCCTGGCGATGCTGCTGTGTTCGCCGATTCCACGGCCGGTCTGGCCCAGCACCCCCAAAGAATGGGCCTCATCCACAAGCAACAGCGCGTTGTGCCGGCGCTTAATCTCTATAATCCTGGCGAGCGGTGCTATATCGCCATCCATGCTGTAGACAGCCTCGACGGCAATCAGGACGCGCCGCGCTGTTTGGCGTGCCCGGCGAAGGATTTCGTCCAGCGAATCGGGATCGTTGTGCGCGAAGGCGTGCCGTTTGGCCCGCGACAGTTGAATCCCTTCGAGGATCGAGTTGTGCGCCAAACTATCATGGATTACCAGATCCTCCGGGCCGAACAAGTGTCCGATGACGCTCACGTTGGTGGCGTGGCCGCTGACCATGACGATGGCGTCCTCGCATCCCAGAAAATCGGCGATTTCACGCTCCAGCTCGCCGTGCAGCGGTTTCTCTCCGGAGACGAGCCGGCTGGCGCTTACCGAAGTCCCATAGCGATTCATTGCTTCCACGGCTGCAGCCGTTACGTCCGGATCGCCCGATAGCCCAAGGTAGTTATACGAGGCGAAGTTCACATATTCGCGGCCGTCGATGAGCGAAGTCTCGTTGGTAACACGCTCGTGCACGGAAAAGTACGGGCTCTGTATTCCGAAACTTCGCGCGGTGTCGATTAGTTCGTGGAGCGCCTTCACTTCCGGGAATTCCTCAATCTGCCAACTCGAGGAGTCGATTTTTTCCGAACGCGCGCCATGCCCGTCATTGTCACCGTTCGACCGGGCTTTGCGTTGGACCAACCTGCAGCGCAGACCCCGTACCTGCAGAAGTGGACGGCTCTCGAAGTCAAGGAGATCAAGGTCGCCAATCAAGGCGCCGTCCGCCGATTCTCTGACAAGTCCAACGGCAGTTAATTCCGCCCCCGCTTGAGGATGCGCCAGGACGCGAACCTCGTCGGCTCCGACCGGTAAACCAATGACGCCCAAGTTCACCAGAGCCCAGTAGGCGCAGAGCTGCATCATGCCGTCCAGCGAGAGCACGTCCAGCGCCGCTCCTTCGGGACCGCCTTCGTGGCAGGATGCTCGAACCTTTCCAACGGCGTGCGTCGGACCTATTTCGATCATTGATGAGAGCGCGCGAAATCTGGGCCCATGGAAATTGAGGCGCTCGTAGAAATCGGGAATTGACAATTCAGGCGTCTTGCCGCCGGGCGGGGGTAGAAGCACCGGCAAGGAGTCCGAAGCGCTTGTAGCGCATAGTTGCACCGAGGGCTGGCGCTTCTTATGGCCTGAAGACCCGACTCCAATTTCTACCGCACTGCCGTTTCGTTCCGCAGTGATTTCGAGCCGGGTAGCACCTGTCTCCGGGACGGTGAATGCTTCCGATGCAATGATGTTCGAAAGCGCGAGCCCGGGTCCCAATCCTAAGCGCGCCGCCGCAGCGGCCGCGTAGTCCAGAGTGACTGCCAGCGGCACGAGGATCCGGCCATCAAACCTGTGATCATCCAGCCAGGGCTGTTCCGCTCTGGAAACCGAGAGGACGGAACGGTCAACGGTCTGTTCCTCCTCAAGTCCAGCACCAATGACAACCTCACCAGACGCCCCCTCAGCGCCCAATTCCGCAAGGACATGCGCGAGGCCTGTCTCATCATTCAGAAAGCGTACGCGGCTGCTGAGGACGCGCCTGACAGGCTCAGGCAACTCGTTCACCATCCCACTGTCTTCCCATGGCGGAAGGTCCAAGGTGATTACACGAACATCCGGACGGTCGGCGCCGAGCACCGATGCCAGCCTGCCGAGGAGATGGTTCGCGGCGGAATAATCGGACTGGTGCGCATTGCCGAAACGTCCGGCCCAGGATCCATACATCAGGAATGTGCCCAACGCGTCAGTCTTCGCGGCTTCCCACAGCGCCAGGCCGCCGGCGACCTTGGTATCGAAAACGGCGCCAGCAAGGTCAAGGTCCTTGTTCTCGACGGACCCGTCAGCCAGAATCCCTGCGGCGTGGACAACGTGCTGAATGCTGCCGAAAGCGTCGCGGCCACGCTGCAAAGCCGAGGAGACCTCGGAAGAGTTGCGGACGTCGCATTGGACGTAAAGCGCCTCGCCTCCGGCCTCGAGTACCGACCGAACCGTTTCCGGTGAGTCCGGTGAGCGTCCGAGCAGCAAGAGTCGCGCCTTGTGGCGCCGCGTCAGTTCAATGGCGAGCTTTGCGCCAAGGCCTCGCCCGCCGCCAGAGATGGCCACGACGACGCCCTCGGGCAGTGGACGATACCCCACATCTTGCTTTTCCAAAGCCATCGCCCGTCTGGTCCCGGAGACATAATTGACTTCAACGGGATCATTTGGCCCGGCCAATTCCCTGAGAACCCGTTCAGCGATCACGTCCGCCGCGGCATCCGTTTCAGTTTCCACGGATCTAACGAATGCTTTGGGCCATTCGTGCGCCAGCGCCTTAGTCAGCCCGGCCATTCCAGCATTTCGTATGCCTGTGAAAACTGTCAGGAACGCGGCCGGAGGTGAGTCGCCCGCTGCCAGGGAACCGGCGCGCCGGAGCGTCGCCATAGTCGTTGATCGCATGGCTGAAGCGTCGTCGGCGCCTTCTGGCGTGTCCAAGCCCGACAGGTCAATCAAATTCTGGGCTCCGTTTCGGACAAATGGATCGTTCGGCAAAACTGTTCTCACCTCGCAACCAACTTCATCCAGGCGCTGCGCCAGAATCGGAGCCACGCCTCGCGAGTCCGCGACGATCAGGACCGGGCCGGCCAATGGCAGCGCGCGGGGCGGCTCCGATGCAAGCGGCTGATCCACCGGGACTACCACGTATCTTTGAATTTCGTTTTTGGCGGGTGCGCTTTGCGCCGCCTGAGCGGATCGGCCGGCCGCTGCGGTCACCTCACGTATCAAATCCCCGACGGTGGTATCCGCACTGATCAGAGATTCAGGAAGATCTTGCGCCTCGGGGATTGCCGCTATCAGGCTGTCGTAGAGATCCATCCACATGAGTGAGTCGAAACCCAAGTCGGCGCCAAAGCGCGACTCGGGCTTCAGGCTTTCCACGGGAAACCCGGTCAATTGGAAGATCACATTGAGGACTCTATCCGAGGGGGTGCCAACGACTCCGCCGGCGGCGTGCGTGACGCTTGGATCGTCCACGAAAGGTTCGTCGTCCCTGGGTTCGGCTACAGCTTCTGCGGTGACTTCCGGGGCTACTACGGGTGAGCCGCCTTTGCGCTCGGACCGCCGTGACTTGCTCACGACCCAATAAGAGCGCGAAGGATAGAGCGGGCCGGGAAGGCTGGTTAGCCGCGCATCACCAAAAAGCGAGGATAAATTCAAGGTCATGCCTTGAACAACTAGTTCGCCAAGCCCTGCCAACAGCCTTTCACATAGTTCTCCTTCTCCGGCAAAGGGGTTGGTTACGCGGGGCGTATCGGCAGATTTAGGCCCGGAAATGCGGTGCGCCAGATCCGCGGGCATGTGGTTGCCGCCAATTTGAATGAATATGTTGGCGCCTGTGCGCTTGAGGGAACGGATTTCTTTTTCTGGATCGAGGTCCTCCGTGCAGGCCTGCGCCAGAATCTTTGCGACGCCGGTGGGATCGCCTGGATACAAACCAGCCGTGGCGCTGGAAACGACGGGAATGCGCGGAGGAGAAACACGCAAAGTGGCCAAGCGAGCGCTGAGAGCGCCGTTTGTTCCAGCCAAGGGAGAGGAATGTAAGTCAGAGCTAAGTTGGGCGAGGAAGTGCAAGGCCTGCTGCTCCTCCAGAATTCCACCCGTCGTTGCCGCAATCAATTCTCCCAGCTTGCGGCCGATCGTCACGTGAGGCCGCAGATTCAAATCCGAGAAAAAATCAACCAGGGCAAGCTGCGCTGCCGCGAACTGCGGCTGGCCATCGCCATGCGCGACGCTCACCGAATCGGATGAAGCGCGCATCCCGCCGCCGTTGCTTGGAGGATGAAGATACGTGTGAGACGGAAATTCGAGGAATCCATCCATCTTCGCGGCGATCGCTTCAAGCCGCGCCCGGAACGCGGGAAAGCGACGAGAAAAATGCGAATCGCGGTGTGACCAGAGATCCCCGTGCTCGGGAAAAAGGAAAGCGATCTTGCGCTGGCTGTCCGGGACGGGCTCGGGTGCGTAAAAAACGCCGTCGCTCGGCACCTTGGCCACTGCCGCAATCGACTTTTTTAGCATGTCGAGGAGTTGGGTGCGGCTGCGGGCAACGAACGCCACGCAGGCGGATTCCCGGCGCCGGCCCACAGTCAGCGTATAGGCCAAATCCCGGACAAGCGAGGTCGAGTTGCTGACTACTTCGGCCAGATCGCAAAGGTGTTTTGTCAGAAATTCGGGCGTAGCCGCCGAGATCACGAATAACTGAGGCTCCTCAGGGGTAGAGACCGCAACCACTGTATTTCGTTTCAACGACTCTGGTGCTTCCTCGAGCACGACGTGAACATTCGTGCCTCCGAAGCCGAATGCACTGACGCCCGCGCGGCGCGGCACTCCTCGGCGTGCTTCAAACGGCTGGGGCGCCACAGGTATGTGGAACCCCGATCCATTCAGGTCGAGCTCGGCGCGGACAGACTGCAAGCCGGCTTGCGGAGGGATGACGCGGTGGTTCACCGCCAGAACGGCCCTGATGAGGCCGGCGATGCCGGAGGCCGCCAGGGAATGGCCGACATTCCCCTTGACCGATGAGACGGCACAATGTACTGGGCCCTGGCCGTTGGCCTTGACATTCCCTTTGAGCGCCGCGATTTCCGTCAAGTCGCCCACCGGAGTGGCGGTGCCGTGCGCCTCAATGTAGCCAACAGTGTCGGGCGAAATATCCGCATCTTTGTAAGCACGCGCAAGAGCGTCCACTTGCCCGCTGAGCCGCGGAGTCATGGGCCCCTCGCCGCGGCCGTCGTTATTGAGGCCTACGCCTTGCACGAGCGCCCAGATATGATCCCTGTCGCGCAAGGCGTCCTCCAGACGCTTGAGCACAACCACGCCGACGCCCTCTCCCAGGACAAAGCCATCCGCCTTTTGGTCGAAAGGCCTGCAAACGTCGTTTCCTGATAACGCACCGATGCGGCTAAACCCTATAAGCAAGTCGGGCGTGCAGATCGTGTACACGCCTCCGACGATCGCGGCGTCGCAGATTCCAGTTCGCAAGTGAAGGACCGCCCCGTGAACAGCCAACAGCGCGGAGGAGCAGGCGGCGTCGGTAACGAGCGCGGGCCCCTGCAAATCTAACGCTCCGCTCACGTTGCAGGCGATCATATTCATCAGCAGCCCTACCATCGTGTACTTCTGGGGAGCCGCAACGTTTCGAACAGCTCCTGCGGCCGCTCCCGCCGGCATTGGCGGAACGCGGCCCCATTCCCCACCCAGTAATTGTTTGGCGCGCAGGCGGCTGACCACCAGGTCCCTGTATTCCGCAGCTGAGGCGCCGACGTACACGCCCGTCGCCTTGGGCAGAGCGCGGCCACGGTAGCCCGCGTCATTTAGAGCAACACGCGTCTGATCGAGGAACAAGCGCTGCTGAGGATCCATCGGGTAAGCGCGCCGTGGCGGCATGCCGTACTGCTCTGGGCCGAACGAACGGATATCGTCAAGGCAAGCGATTTTCCGCGCATACGTCATATCGGTGCTGCGCCGGTCGGGGCTATAAAATGCCGCATGATTCCAGCGATCTTCGGGAACGTCGCGGATATGCGAACTCCCTGCCAGCATGCCTTGCCAGAACGAATCCAGGCGGGAGGAGCCGGGAAACAAGCAACTCATGCCTACAATGGCGATGGGGTCGCGCCGGGTCATGCGATGTGTCCCTCTTGTTTCAGCCAGGCGATGGTCGGCGCCAGAGTGGCGCGGGCGTCACGAAACTTGACACCCAGGTCCCTCTGCGCTTTGGAGCCGTCGACGAACCAGTAGCGCGTGGCGTAGGGAATCACGCTGGCATTGTAAGGTAACGGCAACTGAAACTTAGTCGCTACGCGAGTTAAACGGCGAATCAAATAGTTCGGCAGAGTCACGACTTTTGGCCGCCGGCCCACCAATTGCAAGCAAAGAGCGGCGAGTTGACGAATGGTCAGGTTTTCTCCGGCCAGGATGTATCGTTCTCCCGGACGGCCTTTGGCAAGGGCAGCGACGATGCCTGCAGCGACATCGTCCACGTGGGCCACACTGGTGCCACCGGAACATACCAATACGGGTTTCGAACGAACGAAGTGAACTAGATTGCCCGCCGTGACGAATGCGGTGTCGGATGGTCCGTAAACCTCGGCAGGATTCACCACGATCACTGGCACACCCTGGGCCAGAGCTTTTCTGCATTGCAACTCTGCGTTGCGCTTGGCGAGCGCATACTTGAGTTCGGGATTGTCGAGGGTGAACTCCGAAGACTCGTTGAAGACCTCAGGCTTATCGGAACCGTTCACCGCAGCCACGCTCGAAACAAAAATGACGCGGTGTGCCGGAAGATCCAGAGCGGCCTGAAGAACGTTTCTGGTACCGTCTTCCACAACCTGCTTCAGAGCGGGCGAATCGATTTCACCCCAGGAAGAGAGACCCGCGAGGTGGATGGTTGCCTGGCAGTCCGTCATGCCTTTTCGAAGCGAATCGGCATCGCGAACATCCCCTTGCACGCGCTCCATGGGTAAACCGTCGATGCGCTCCGTGCGGCTGCTTGGACGAAGCAGACAACGGACTTCGTAGCTCGCCTGGAGAAGCTTCCGAACGACCACCGAACCGATAAACCCATTGCCTCCAGTGACAAATATCCTCAAGGTTGCCGGACCTCACGAAGTGGATGAATGTATTCCCTCGCCAGTCGAAGCCCAAGATGCAACGCGACCCGGCGCAATGTACCACAAGTTAATACCTGCTGCACTGATCTTGTAGAGACTCAATATATTTGCCCCCAGACGACCGGGCCGCTCCGAATCTTTACTGGACGCACAGAACTCCAAATTCTTCAGATTCTCACGGATTCGCCGTCCTCGACGGACGGGGATGAATCCGGAAACGACAGCGTTTCGGCCCCTCTGGGTAGGGAAAGTAATACTGGGCGACAGCGGCAGAATGTACTTCGGAGGAAGAAACTTCCGCAACGCGTTGCCGTAACGGCTCCCACCAGCGTTGGGCCGCGGACATCACTCCGATGTACAGGAAACCCCCAATAAGAAGCAGCATGAACGGTGCGGTTCTATAGTTCTTATCCTGGATCATAAAAATAAACACGTAGTAGATGGGAACCTGTATCGTCACTGCAGGCCACTCGAATGAGTCGGATTCCTTGGAGGGCACGTTATGGCGGCACTTCAGGTAAGTATAAATAAGCCGGCAGCGATGGATCCCATAGAGACTCAGGATCAACAGGACAATCAAGTACGGGATCAGGATAGCCAAGTCAAACGAATCGAACTTGTAAAGCCCGTCGAAGGGACTCGGCGCTTGCCCAGCGAGAATCAAATAAACTTTGGCTAACATAGAGCGCAATCCCACTATTCGTACCGGAGTGATTCACATGGATCAACTTTAGCGGCTCGACTGGCTGGTAAGTAACCGAAAAACAGACCAAACAAACAGGAAACGAACAAAGCCAAAAACGGCGAAATCCAGGACGACTGCAGCGTAATGGCCTGGTCCAGCATGGGCCTTATGAGCACCGGAAATGCCAGCCCCAAGGCGATGCCGGCCAACGCTCCGGTCAAACTGATGACCAGCGCCTCCAGGAGAAACTGGTGCATGATCTGAACGCGCCGGGCGCCGAAGGCTCTGCGAATCCCGATTTCCTGGGTCCGCTCGATCACCGACGTGAGCATGATGTTCATAATCCCCACGCCGCTGCTGACCATGGCGATCAAGGCGATGACCAGCATGACAAACCTCAGCGCGAAGGCCATGTGGTCGGCCAAGCTCAGAATCGGCTCCAAATTCTGCACGCGATAGACGGAGGGACCTGGATGCCGGCTTTTCAGAACGCGCGCTACGTTTTGAGTAACGGAGCCAACATCGTTCGGGGTGCGCGCCTGCACGTAGAGTAGCGCCACCTTATCTTCGCCGGTAAGGTACTTCATCAGCTCGAAAGGCACCAAAACGGACTCGCGCTGAATCTCGGCCATGCCGAAGCTGGTGACGCGCTCCATGAAGACTCCGATGATGTCAAACCGCAGGTCGCCCAGACGAATGCTTTTCCCCACTGGGTTTTCGTCGGGCGAGATGCGCTTAGCAAGACTCGAAGTAATCAGGCAAACCTTGCTGCGCGACTGGGTATCGCTCGGATCGAAATAGCGCCCTTGCAGAATAACAAGTTTTCGAATCTCCTGGAAACCACGGGTGACTCCAACCAGGTTGGCCGGGGCCTCATTTCCGTCCAGCTCCGCTCCCACGGGCATCCAGCGGGTGCCTGCTGTCTCGGTCACCTCGGGAATGCTTTTCTTCACCGCCTCAACATCGTCCAGATTAATATCTTCGCTTCGAATGGGTGGATGGCGGGTATCGAAATCGTAGTCGGCATAAACGAGGTTCGAACCGATTCCTTCGATTTGCTCCATGACGTAGCGCCGCTCGGTCAAGGAAACCGTCACGACCAAAACGATGCAGGCGCTGCCGATCATCACGCCGAAAACGGCCAGGCACACACGCAGCTTGTTGCTTCGCAGGGAATCAAAAGCGATCGCTAGCGTCTCGTTGCGCAAGATCCCATTATCTCGGTAAGCCATTGCACACACACTCGCGTTCCGTAAACATTTTCCGAGTACGGGCCCACTCACGATGCGCAATCGCCGGCGTTACGCCGCGAACGGTTTGCGCAACGCTTGCTTTTTGACCGGCCCGAACAACCTTAGATGCCCCACCGACCGTGGGAGTCTACGTCTGAGACTCTGCCAGCGGCAGTGCCATTGTCAAGGCGTAACTTTGGCAAACTTGTCCTCTCCTGGAATATTAAGACGAAAGAATTAGCCATTGCGTTGTATGGCGACCCTCTGCTTCGGTGCGAAATTTCGATTGGTGCAAGCGGCTTGCTACAGTGTTTTCCGGAGATGGCGGCAGCCTAAGCACCTAAACAAAAAGCGAAGGATTCCCGATCGGCAAAAATGAATGGCGGCTCTTCGGCGCGAAGCCGCGCGAAGTGGCCATATCGCAGACGCCGGCAAATTTGCCCTCGCCGCCGGGGCGGAAATAAATTCGCAAACAGAAACGGCCAAGTGGCGCTTGGCAACAGATATTGTCTTGAACCGAGAGCGCTCATACTCTGGGATGCCCCGCCCGAAGAGGTTTTCGCAGGCAATCCTGCAACGGGGCATGTTATCTTGACGCCATGATATCCATCGTGATTCCCACCTATTACGAGGAGAAGATTATCGAGTTCACTTTGCGCTCGCTTAAATCGCAGCTCACCATCCCCCATGAAATCATTGTTTCCGATGGCGGCAGCAAAGACGGAACCGTGGCAGTGGCCGAAAAATACGCCGATAAAGTGGTTGTCTTCGGCGGAACAGAGCGGCAGACCATCGCGCAGGGCCGAAACGAAGGGGCCAGGTCCGCTCGAGGCGAGTTTCTGGTATTTCTTGATGCCGACTGCGTGATTCGCGATCCGGACTCGTTCTTTACGGCCGCCCTTGCCGATTTTGAACGCATGGGCAATCTGGTGGCCCTCACCGCATTGCTGCGCGTTTTACCGGAAGGGGAAACTCTATCAGACAGGATAGTTACATCTATAGTTAACACTGTCGTAGTATTCAAGAACAACGTCCTGCATAAAGGGGAAGTCCCCGGGGGCGAGTTCCAGATGATGCGCAAGCGGGCTTTCGACAAAATTGGCGGCTTCAACGGACAGCTGGTCACTCGCGAAGACCGTGACATTTTTTTCCGCCTCTCAAAAATAGGCAGGACCTTATGCGATCCGCGCCTGACCGTCTTTCATACCGGAAGACGGGCGCACATGGTCGGCTGGGGCCGCCTGATCGTTCTGTTCCTCGTCAACACTCTCTCGTTCCATGTAAGAGGAAAAATTCGATCCAAAGAGTGGACGCCCGTCCGGTAAGAAGCGCCCGCAAATATTTTATTCAAATCCACAGCAAATGGCGAAAGGGAGCGCCGCTCGATGTGCGGCCCGGCGGCGCGGCCTCAATTCCAAAGGCGGCATCGCTGTTCGACTATTTTGCGGCCTGCTCGCGAGCCAATTCCGGGCGGACATAAACTTCGATCCATTGACTGTGCCGCTGCCAGCGAGCGGCGCGAACCAAGCCCAGGCGTTCGTGGATTTCCACGCCGCTGATTTCCGGCTCGTAATCATAGTACTTGCGTTGAATGGCCATCAGGAGCGGCCATTGTAGTACCGTCCAGGGCCGATCCCACGGGCGCGCATAGACCACCAACACGTCGATCTTGCCCGGATCTATGGCCTGGACATTCGCCAAATGGAAATCCGGGATTTCGACGGTGGGCAAAGGCTGGCGCACGTAGCCAAAGAACGGATCGGAAAGCTCTTCTGTGAATGGCCACAAGGAGGTTACGCGGTGTTGCGCCAGGCGCATTTCCAGGAAGTTGGCGGCATCCTGCTGCACGCGGACGAAATCCACCATCGCCAAATCGTCTTCGAGCGAATAGACGAACGGGGAAGGCGGGAAATTCCAGAACAGGCCAGCGACGAGGCCGGCCAGCCAGAGAATCACGATTGCCGTGCGCCACGGCTGCGGACGCAGGGACCACGCGGCGACCGCGGAAATGTAGAAGAGTGGAAGGGCCGGCAGCAAGTAGCGGTCCAGTGTTGCGCCTCCAAAAAGGCTCATGAAGACCACATGAGCGGCGACGAACAGGCCGACCAACGCCCATTGCGGCGTGGCGAACAAGCGCGATTTGCGCCAGGCAGACGCGATCAACAAAGTCCCGACCCAGCGGAATTCGGCGACAAAAAGGTAATAAAATCGCCGCACGAAGGCGCTCCCGGCCCGCGCCGGCTCCAGCGAATAAATCAAGTTGTAGGTTGCGAATTCCTGATTGCCCAGCCAGTGCCCGGTCGCGCGTTTCAGCAGGAATAACCACGCTCCGAGGGCCAGGAACGGCGCCAGGAAGTAGCACGCCTGACGCAGCCGGCGTTCGCGGATCAAAAGCCACAGCAAGAACAGGCCCGCGGCGACAATGCCTGTTTCTTTTGCCAGCACAAGCAGCGTGCACACGCATGCAGCGGCTGCATAGCGCCGCCGCAAAAATAGAATCAATGCCAGCGCGGTCAGCACCATCGCAGGCATATCGAGCTGCGCCAGCATTGACTGCGTGTAAAACAACGGCGAGAACAGAAGCAGCACTGGAGCCAGCAAAGCCGGCACAGCGGGCAGCGAACGGCACAGTTCGATGCCCAGCTGGAACACGAAAAATAGACCGAGCGCGGCGATGAGCAGCATCGCCATGCGGGTGGCGAGAATGGAGCGGCCTGCCACGCTCCACACTAACGCCACGTAGGCCATCACTCCGGGCGGATGAACATTGGGCGTCGCGGAATGCGGTATCCACGCGCCGTCGCGAACAATATCCAGCGCGGCCGGCACGAATTGGCCCATTTCATCCCAGAAATATGGCAGGCGCAAATATGGCAAGTGCAGCGCGAGAATGATTCCCGCAAAGACCACGAAGAAGAACAGGTAGGTGACTGCAGAAACGGGGCGGCGCGAGTTGTTCCCGGCACGGCCGGGCAAAACGATCTCTTCTTCACCTGCGAAACGATCCACATCATGGAAGAAGAGCAGGGATCGAAATAGACCGCGGAAAGAAGGCGTGGGCATAGTGACCGGCTCGAATCAGGGTCCGGGCGCGGCAGGCCCAGGTTAGACTCAGGACGAGACTTTGCTTGCGTTGCCATGCGTTGTCAAGTCGCATCGCGGGCCGGTAGTGGTGCAGTTTGGGCCGAGTCCGTCAAAGTTCTAAGTGTACTCCACCCTTGACACGGCTCGCGGTCTTGGTGATTATCATGCCGCATTTTTAACTGACGGAGTGTGCCATGGCCGAAAAGGCAGGCATCGAGACGAATAACAACCTCTCGCGGCGCACTTTCCTGGCCACGGCCGCGACGGTGGGGCTCGGCAGTTTGGCGATTGCGCAAAGCGCGTGCGCGCGCCCCGACATCGTGCACACTGATTTTTCGACGCTTCCAGCTTATGGGAACGGCACCATTCCCGCCGGCATCCGCTCGCGCCAGATCGCAAACGTGAACGGCATGACCGTGCATATTTTGGAAGCAGGTTACGAAACTCCGGGCCGGCCCGCAGTCTTGCTCTTGCATGGCTTCCCGGAACTCGCCTATAGCTGGCGAAAGGTGATGCCGTCTCTGGCGACCGCGGGTTATCACGTGATCGCCCCCGATCAGCGCGGCTACGGCCGCACCATCGGCTGGGACGATTCCTACGACGCGGACCAGGATGCGTTTCGAATACTCAACATGACGCGGGACGCCATCGGGCTCGTCTACGCGCTGGGCCACCGCTCGGTTGCGATGGTGGTCGGACACGACGCCGGCGCACCCATCGCCTCCTGGTCCGCGCTCATCCGGCCCGATATTTTCCGTTCGATCACAATCATGAGTTCGCCGTTCGAAGGCGCGCCTTCGTTGCCCTTCGACACAGCGAACGGCGCGCCCCTGCAGCGCCCGGCCATCACGGACGACGACCTTGATGCCGAGCTCGCGAAGCTCAACCCGCCGCGGAAATACTACCAGAACTATCAGCGCACTCGCGGCGCGAGCGATGACATGCTTCATGCGCCGCAAGGCCTGCACGCCTTCTTCCGGGCCTATTACTTCTACAAGAGCGCCGACTACAAAGGGAACAATCCCCACCCCCTGAAGGCGCGCACCGCCGAGGAGATGGCGCAAATTCCGACCTACTACGTGATGGAAAAGGACAAGGGCATGGCGGCGACCGTTGCGCCGTTTATGCCGCCGGCGGATTACATCGCGAATTGCAAATGGCTGACCGAAGCCGAGGTCGATGTGTACGCGACCGAATACGCCAGGACTGGTTTCACTGGCGCGTTGCAGGGTTATCGCGTGCGGCGGGGCTCCGATCCCAGGAGCATCGCCGAGATGCGCACCTTTTCGGGCCGCACCATAGACGTACCCTCCCAGTTCATCGCCGGGAAAAGCGACTGGGGCGTCTACCAAACGCCGGGAGCGGTCGACAGGATGAGGAATAGCGCCTGCACGCATATGTCCGAATTCCATCTTCTCGATGGCGCTGGACATTGGGTGCAGCAGGAGCAGCCGGAACAGGTGAGCGCATTGCTCGTTCAATTCTTGCGCGCTTACTCTGGAACTTGATCACACGCGCCTCGCGCATCGGCCAACCAAGCCGGCTCGGCCGAGTCACTCCATCAGAACTCCAATCCGCGCAAAGTCACCCGCCGCGCGAACGGGACGTGACTGGATGCGGCATGCGCAACGGGATTCTCAAAAACTGAAAACTTCGCCTGCATGTGGGTCACATCCGATGTGGCGGTATTACCTGCCCAAACACACGTGACAATCCGCGCTCGAGGGCACATCCATACGCAACATAACCAGCTTCAACGAAGCCGGTGGTCATGCGGCAACCAAACGCGACTGCCGCGAAAGGTGACTTCTTGTAAGTTCTCTAAAGAGTGGCGCGCCCGGAGGGACTCGAACCCCCGACCCTCTGCTTAGAAGTCGAGGTACCAAATTTGTCAAATCTTGCCGGAGCCGACGTCAGCAGCGGAAAATCAACAACCTGCAGCAAATCCGGGCAAACTGCTTACTCCTTCCTTTTTCATACTCTGCTGCCATTTCCCCCATTTGCCCCGACTTGTATGACATTTTTATGACAGCTGGACCTAAACTTCCGGTTAGCCTGTGATCTGTCCAGGATCGATGCTAAGCGCAGATCTCTTTCTACAAGCCGACTTATCGAGACCTAGCAAACTGAGTAGCTCTCCGAACACCACCTGTGATAAACCATCATTGAAGCGGCCCCGCTTTTGGCCAAGATACCTTCAGCTTGTTGGATGCGGATTGTTGCAAAGA
>Ga0210384_10000088_pt1 | contig 135846 bp, 120 predicted proteins | sample IncBWH2MmetaG_FD_160574 | JGI IMG/M metagenome (GOLD analysis project Ga0210384, IMG submission 160574) | Forest soil microbial communities from Barre Woods Harvard Forest LTER site, Petersham, Massachusetts, United States - Inc-BW-H-2-M | ecosystem: Environmental > Terrestrial > Soil >...
CGCACCAGGAAGTCGGCCGCGCGAAAATGACGCGGCTGCTGGGCGAAATCGGCGAACACGGCCAAATCGAGACCATGCCGCGCATGGAAGGCAACGTCTTGGTGGCCCTGCTGGCACCGAAGAAGGGCGCTCCGGTCGCCAAGCCTGTTTCGCAGCCGGCAGCCCAACAAGCGCAATAGTTGGGCAGCAGTTGGTTCTTGTAACGGCGGCGTCTAGCCCGTGTTCATGCAAGATTGCCGAAGCAACTGTAGCGGCCGCCTTCCGAGGCGGGCGCTTTTCGGCCCTGAGTAATTTCATCGATGCAGCAACGGGCCCTGAGCCCGCGTAGAGAGGATTTAGCAATGCCAAGAAACGCATCCAAGCCGAAGAAGAAACTGAAAACGCATCGCGGCGCCGCCAAACGCTTCAAGGTCACCGCGGGCGGCAAGATTCTCCGCATGCATTCCGGCAAGCGTCACCTGCTGGGCACCAAGAAGCCCGGCCGCATGCGCAAGCTGAAGAAGCTCACGTTGGTGAACAAGACCGACGTGCGCAACGTGAAGTTAATGCTTCCGTACGCCTAGGATATTCGCCGATTTTCTCGGTTTCGATTTTCAACTTCAGCCGCACCGAAGTTGATCTGCAACACCGCGGGGCGCAAGTCCCGCGAATCGTGCCAGGCAGCGCTTCACGGGTGCCTGCCGGCCGATAAGCCGCACGCGATCTTTTGCGACGCTGCAACGATCGAGCGGCAATGTAGGCGCTGGGCTTTAGCCCGGCGAGTCCGCTCTAAGCGGGCAGCCTCGGATGCCACCGCAATCCGGTCGCCCCGCAGGCGCTACATCGCATCACCCCGGAGACAAACCCGTTGCCTTACGCGTGTTTTTTCAACGCGCAAGCGCAACCCGTTTGTCTCCCAACTGTAGCCGCGGCCTTTAGACCGCGTGGTTTTTCTGAGATCCGCAGCAAATTTGTGCCGCGGAGCAGAAACCTCGCCCCTAAAACAACGCGGGACAAACAAAGGAGAAACCCCATGGCACGCGTAAAACGCGGCACAAAACGCCGAGCCCGGCGTAAGAAGTACCTCCGACGCACCAAAGGTTTTTTTTTAACAAAGAGCAAGCTGTACCAATCCGCACAGGAAGCCGCCAATCGCGCCGACCGCTACGCTAAGCGCGACCGCCGCGTAAAGAAGCGCCAATACCGTCGCCTGTGGATTCAGCGCGTAGGCGCAGCCGCCCGTCTGAACGGCCTCACCTACGGGCAACTGATTCACGGCCTCAAAGCCGCCGGCGTCTCCCTCGATCGCAAGGTTCTGGCCGATATCGCGGTAAAAGACGCCGCGGCGTTCGCGAGCCTAGCCGCAACAGCCAAGGCCGCCGCTCCGCCGCCGGCCAAAGCCAAACGGCAGGCGTAGGGGCACGGCATCGCCGTGCCCGTCTTAAGCTTGGCCGGCAAAGATCGCGGAACAGCCCAGGCGCGATCCCAAAAGGCGCCCGCGACGGTCCGCGGCCGCTACAGGTGCTGGCGCGACGATTTTGCGCTTAGTAGGAGCGTAGCTTTATCCTGAATGTAGTCGAAGGAACGAGCCGCCCTATCTCGGCACAGCGTGAGCAAATGAGCTTTTCCGAAAACAAGCCGGCGCAAAAGCTCGCCGATCTCGGCGTAACGCAGCCGCACGAGATCGCGCCGCTGTTCACTGAAATCCGTGCCCGCTTCGACGCGGACGCCAGCGCCGCCCACGACGAATTCACCTGGAAACAATTCCGCGATGCCTGGCTAGGCCGCAAATCCGGCGTCCTCACGCTCATCACCGACAACTGGCTGAAGCCGTCGCCTCCCGAACTGAAGCGCGCGGTAGGTGCTGCCCTAAACGAACTCCGCGCCCACGTCGAATCTCAAGTCGAAGCCCGCCGCGTCGCGATTGAATCCGGCGCCGACGAAGCCGCCCTGGCCCGCGAGCGCATAGACCTCTCTCTCCCCGGCGCAAGCCGTCCCATCGGCTCCCATCACCTCATCCGCCAGGTCTTCCAGCAAATCGAAGACATCTTCGTCTCCATCGGTTTCTCCGTCGTCGAAGGCCCGGAAATCGAAACGCCCTATTACAATTTCGAGGCCCTCAACATTCCCGAATTCCATCCCGTCCGCGACGACATGGACACCTTCTATCTCGACCTCCCCAAAGGCGCCGAGACTCCGCTACTCATGCGCACGCACACTTCGCCGATGCAAATTCGCACTATGGAAAAGCGCCAGCCTCCGGTGCGCGTGATCGTTCCCGGCAAGGTCTATCGCCGCGACAATCCCGACGCCACGCACTCCTTCATCTTCCACCAAGTCGAAGGTCTGGCCGTCGACACCGACATCACCTTCTGCGATTTCACCGGCACCATCGAGTATTTCGTCAAACAATTCTTCGGCCCCGGCGTGAAGACCCGCTTCCGTCCCAGCTATTTCCCGTTCACCGAGCCCTCGGTCGAATTCGACGTCTCGTGCATCTTCTGCGGCGGCAGCGGCACCTCGGCTAGCGGCGGCACCTGCTCGAAATGCAAAGGCGCAGGCTGGATCGAACTTTTCGGCGCGGGCATGGTCGACCCCGCCGTCTACGGCTTCGTAAAATACGACCCGAAAAAAGTCAGCGGCTTCGCCTTCGGCATGGGCATCGATCGCCTCGCCATGCTCAAATATGGCATCGACGACATCCAAGTCTTTTTCCAACACGACGCCCGCTTCCTGCGCCAATTCCCATGACCTTCAGCGACGCCAAACAACGCTTCTCCAATCGCGTAGCAGACTACATCCGCTATCGCCCCGGCTACCCAACGGAAGTCATCACGCTCCTGCGCAGTGAATGCAATCTGCGTCCGGGCAGCGTGATCGCCGACGTCGGCTCCGGCACCGGCTTCCTCAGCGAGCTCTTCCTGAAAAACGGCAATCGCGTCTACGGCATTGAGCCCAACGAAGCCATGCGCCAAGCCGGCGAGGAATACCTGGCCTCCTTCGACAATTTCGTCAGCCTCAACGGATCCGCCGAAGCCACCACGCTCGAAGACGCCAGCGTCGATTTCGTCACCGCCGGCCAAGCCTTCCACTGGTTCGAGCCTGCTGCCGCCCGCCGCGAATTCCGCCGCATCCTGAAACCCGATGGCTGGATCGTCGTGCTCTGGAACGACCGCCAAATGGACACGCCTTTCGCCAGCGCCTACGAAGATCTCCTCGTAAAGTACGGCACCGACTACACTCGCGTGCGCGAATCCTACCCGGAGACCCCTGTGATTCAAGCATTCTTCGGCGCCGGAACGTTCACGCAGCGCAGCCTGCCTAACGCGCAAATTCTCGACTGGGACGGCCTCGCCGGCCGCTTGCGCAGCAGCTCTTACGCTCCGCAAGAGGGCCACCCGAACTACGCCCCCATGATGGCCGAACTCGAAGAACTGTTTCGTGCCAATCAAGCCAATCGCCACGTGCGCATGGAATACGCCACGCATTTTTATTTCGGCCGCCTCGAGCAAGGCAAGCCATCTATGTAGGCGCTGGGCTTTAGCCCGGCGAGCCGGGGTTTTGATGGACATTCTTCACCAATCGATTTTTAGGAAGAGAATTAGAAAGGCTGCACTCAGGAAACCAGCATGAAGGTCGTCTACAACTGGCTGAAAGATTTCGTCGACGTCGCGGCGTCTCCCGACGAACTGGCCTCGCGCCTCGCGCTTTCCGGCACCAACATCGGCGGCGTTGAAAAAGGCCCTCACGGCGCGGTGATCGACGCCGAGGTTTCCTCCAATCGTCCGGATTGCCTCGGCCACTACGGCATCGCTCGCGAGGTTGGCGCGATCTATAAGCTGCCGCTGAAAGCGATTTTGCCCAAGCCCGTCGAAGGACCGACAAAGGCCAGCGATGCAGTCCAAGTCGAGATTCAAGCCCCGGAACTTTGTGGCCGCTTCACTGCGCGCGTGATTCGCGGCGTCAAGATCCAGCCTTCGCCGCCCTGGCTCCGCGAACGCCTCGAAGCCGCTGGCGTCGCCAGCATCAGCAACGTCGTCGACATTTCCAACTACGTGATGCTCGAACTCGGCCAGCCTTTGCATACCTACGACTACGATTTAGTGCGTGATCATCGCATCGTCGTGCGCAAAGCTAAGCTAGGCGAAAAAACGAGAACGCTCGACGGCGTCGAGCGTACTTTCGATCCCGGCCTTTGCATGATTTCCGACGGCGACGGTTCCCGCGCGGTAGGCATCGGCGGCGTCATGGGCGGCGCCGAAACGGAAATTTCCTTCTCCACGAAAAATGTGCTGATCGAGTGCGCCTGGTTCGATCCCATCGCCACCCGCCGTGCCGCGCGAATTCTAAAGCTTCATACCGAAGCGTCCACGCGGTATGGCCGTGGGGCCGACCCGGAAATGCCGGAACTCGCTTCTCGCCGCGCTGCCGAACTGATCCTTCAGCTCGCAGGTGGCGAACTTCTCTCGGGTGTCGTCGACGTTTATCCCGGAAAGCGCACGCCGAAGAAAATTCGCATCACTCGCGCGGAGCTTCTGCGCCTCATGGGCGCCGACGTTCCCGATCGCGAGCTCGAAGCCAGCCTCAGTGCCCTGGGCTTTGCTCCCGTGCGCGTGGACCAAAATCGCGGCGCGTCAGAATCGCTGCTGGCCGCCTGGGAATGCACGCAACCTTCTTGGCGCGCCGAAGTCGAGCGCGAAATCGATCTCATCGAAGAAGTCGCACGCATTTACGGTCTGGATAAATTTCCGCCGCGCCTGCCCGCAGCCCGTCAGGGCGCAGCTCGCCTTCCGCACTATGAAGCGGAAACGCGCGTCCGCGAGCGGCTCATCGGCCTTGGCTACCGCGAGATTCTCACCATCCCCCACGTCGCCGAAGACCGCGACGCGTTATTCCGTCCGGCGGATGCGCAACCCGCGCGTCTGGCGAATCCCCTCTCGGAAGAAGCCGGCGTGTTGCGCTCCACCGGCATCGTCACCATGGCCGCGGCCCTGGAATGGAACCTCAACCACGGCCAGCGCAACGTGCGTCTCTTCGAAATTGGCAGCCACTATCGCCTGAATGGAACCACTTCGGCGGAAACCCGCGTGCTGACCATCGGCGCAACCGGCGAAGCCCGCGAAAAGGATCTTTACGACGCCGCTCGCGATTATTCTTTCGCCGATCTAAAGGGCGACATCGATGCAGTGGGCCACCTGGCCGGTCACTTCTCCTGGCAAAACGGCGGAGCAGACTGGCAACACGCGGCCCGGCGCTGCCGCGTCTCCCTAGGAAGCGAAGAAATCGGCGAGGCTGGACAGCTCGCCAGGCGCGTAGCGGAGCGCCTCAAATTGCGCCAAGAGGTATTCCTCGCCGAATTGCGCCTCGAACCGGTCTACGCCGCCATTCGCACGCTGAAGGATTCCCGCCGCTACCAGCCGCTGCCGCGTTTCCCCGCCGTCGAGAGAGATTTCTCCTTGTTGCTCGCCGAAGGCACGCATTTCTCGGACGTCAGCAACGCCATTCGTTCCCTGAACGTCGTCGAAATCGCGTCGATCGAGGCCACCGATCTCTTCCGCGGCAAGAACGTGCCCGCCGGAAAATACTCCCTGCTCGTCCGCGTAACCTTCCAAAGCCGCGAAGCCACGCTGACGGACGCACAAATCACGGATTTCTCCACCCGCATCGTCGCCGCGCTCGAAAAGCAGCTCGGCGCGCAGCTCCGGGCCAATTGAACTCCTGCGGCCGAGGCGCTTTGCCACCCTCCTTTTGTAGGGGCCGGGGCTTGCCCCGCCCGGCATCAACTCAGGCACCCACTCCCACAGGGGTCCCTGTGCGCTACAATGCCTGAGAGCGTTCTTGGAGCCATCATGAGCACGCCAGTAAAAGTCCAAATCTTCGGCCAAACGTACTCCATCCACGGAGAACTGGATCCAACCTACGTCCAAAAGCTAGCCACCTATGTCGACGAAAAAATGCAGGCCATCTCCAGCGCCACCGCAACCATCGACACCCACAAAGTCGCGGTGCTTGCCGCCTTGGCCATCGCCGACGAACTGAACACCGTCCAAGACGAGCTGCGCAACGCCCAAACCGCGCACGGCGAACACGACGAATTGCTCCGCGAACAAGCCGAGCGCTGCCTCACCCTCGTCGAGCGCGCCCTAAAACAAACCGCGTAAGACGCATGCAGTACCACCTCAGAAAGAACGAGTCACTACGCGCCATCTCATAAAAAGCATTGTGGGTCGCGGCTTTAGTTCACCCTGAGTCTCGAAGGGCCGCGACATCAAAACGCCAATAGAAACCGGGCTTTTAGCTCCTGAAGTGCGGGGTACCTTACCCTGTCGGAAATTCATGAAACGAGTGCCAGCCACTAGTCACGAATCACCAGTCACTTCCTCACTGGCTCCACTTCGTAGGCTTACGGTCCCAGCGGTGCTTACGCAGCTCAGCGTGTAGCGCTTCGGGAAGCGGACCCTTGCCGCTGGCCGCGAGGTTGGCGTCCACGTGACGAAGTTTGCGCATTCCGGGAATGCTGGTGCTGGCATCTTTGTTGTTCAAGATGAAACGCAGCGTCATTTCGGACATGGTCATGCCGTCGCGCAGCAGAGGCTTCAACGCATCCGCGCGACTAACGCTCGCCTTGAGATTCTCCGGGACGAAATACGTATTGCGCCAGTCGCCTTTGGGCCAGGTCGTGTCGACCGTGAGCGTGCCGGTGAGCGAGCCTTCGTCGAAAGGGCAGCGAGCGATCACCGCGACATCTTTCTCGCGGCAAGCCGGAAACAATTCGTCTTCCGGGTTCTGATCGAAAATGTTGTAGATGACCTGCACCGCGTCGAAGACGCCTTCGCGCACGGCCCGCACCCCGTTCCAGGGCTCCCAGCGATTCAGGCTGCCGCCAATCGCGCGGACCTTTCCAGTCGTCAGGAGTTTTTCGATCGCCGGCCGCAAGCGCTCATCGTCAAGCCAGTGGTCTTCCCAGGTGTGAAACTGAATCAGGTCCAGCGTGTGGACTCCCATGTTGGCGAGGCTCTTGTCCACGTACTCGAAGATGTAGTCCGGCGGATAGGACTCATCGAGCGAGAATTCGCGCCGGCCCGGCCACTTGCGGTTCTTCGGTGGAATCTTCGTAGCGGTGTACAGCGTCTTGCCGCGATTGGCGCGCAGCAATTTGCCAAGCAGTTCCTCGCTGTGACCATCGCCATAAGCCCAAGCGGTGTCAAAAAAATTGCAGCCCAGATCGACCGAGCGCTGCAGCGACTCCAGCGATTCTTTATCTTCCGAGCCGCTCCACCCGGCCATGCCCCACATTCCGTAACCAATTTCGCTGACATTCCATCCAGTGCGGCCAAACCGCCGATAGTTCATGGGAGTCCTCTCCATCGTGTAGAAGCGGCCCCCATTATATCCGCCGCCAGCCCGAACCCAACTCACCGCCGCGATATCATCTCGGCAACCACTCGCAGGGGCGCGGCACGCCGTGCCCGCCGAATCTTGGCTCGGCTCGATCGCCTCGGCACTTGTAGCGGCCGCCGACCGTGGCGGGCGCCTTCCGATCGCTGGCGAGATCTGTACCATCGAGCGCGTACAAGGAATTCTCAGTGGAGGGCGTGAGCGTCGCCAAAGGAAGGCTGCGCCCATCTCGGCAGAATCCCCGCTTCCAGCAAGATCTGCGGCCAGAGGCCGGACTTTAAGTCTTTCCACTCCGTGCGGTTTTCACCTGTCGCGCATGATGTTCGCGGAGCCGTTTGAACACCGCGCGCGCCGGCACATTCGGCGGAGGATCGGCGAAAGCTGCCTCCACGCGCTGCTGCAAACAATTTGGTGGGACCCCGCTAAGCGGTAGCGGCTTTGCTATAGCCTTTGACCGCGCGTTCGATTCCGGAACCGGCATCGGCGAGGTCCTGGGAATTCATGGCCGGGCGAACACTAAGCCTGGCGTTGAAGGCCAGAAACCAAGGTTCCGCGATGGCGGGCAACTGCGATGAGTCCTTCATGTCAAAGAAGATGTATCCGGTTCGCTCGCCATTATCTTCAGCGAAATAGGCCGCTTCCGGCTTGAGGTCGTCGAGAATACTCTTGATCGTGGAACCTAGACTGCCGGTGCGAGCCGCTGCATTGCCGGCTTCGACGGGGATAGAAACTTTGAGCATCATACGCATGTCGTGCGCCCTCCTCGGGCGAGGGGGAGTATACACCTTCATTCGTTTGTCGAACGTCCGGCCCTGAATCCGCAGGCGGACAAATTCCAACGTACAATAGGGGTTGCTGCTCACAAGACTAGAAAGCTCGTGATAGTTGGACACGCGAGTCTTTTTTCCGTCGGTCAGGGCCGGGAATTTGCTACAACTCGCTCATTGCTTAGGGCTTCAGCTACCTTGCGTACTAAGGTATGCCGGGAGAAAGGCTTTTGAAGGAAGAAAGCCTCGTCCAGAAACTCGCCGCCGCCAACATTGAATTCCAGGTAGCCGGACATGTATACGACCTTGAGGTCGGGGTGGAGCGCCTTTAGCCGCTTGGCGAGTTCCGGGCCGCGCATATTGGGCATGACCACATCGGTGAGCAGGATTTGAATCTGCTCCTCGGAACGGGCCACCAGCGCCAGCGCCTCTTCGCCGTCCTGGGCGGCCAGAACAGTGTAGCCGGCGGACTTCATGAACTCTGAGGCCAGTTCCCGCACTGCGGCTTCGTCCTCGACGATCAATACGGTCTCGGACCGGCGAGCCGGTGTAACAGTAGTTTCTTGCGGGCGAGCGATCTCTTCGACTTCATCGACTGCCGGCAGGTAGACCTCGAAGCGGGCTCCCTTGCCCGGCGCGGAGTCGACCCAGATGCAGCCGCCGCTCTGCTTGACCACGCCATAAACGGTGGCAAGACCTAAACCAGTGCCCTTGCCTTGTTCCTTGGTAGTGAAGAACGGCTCGAAGATGCGAGCTTTGGTATTGGGGTCCATTCCGTGACCCGTGTCTACAACCGCGAGCAGAACGTAGCGCCCGGGCTGCATCGGAGGCCGCTGCCGCGCAAGTTGCGCATCCACCACCACGTTGCGGGTTTCGATGGTCAGCTTGCCGCCCTCGGGCATGGCGTCGCCGGCATTTACCGTCAAATTCATGATCACCTGTTCGATTTGTCCAGGGTCGGCCTTCACACGACCCAGCGACTCGCCCGCCTGCAGAGTGAACGCGATATCTTCTCGGACCAGGCGCCGGAGCAAGCTGGACATCTCTGATACCAGGGCATTTAAATCCAGAACCTTGGGCTGCAGCACTTGCATACGGCAGAAAGCCAGCATCTGGCGGGTGAGCGAGGCGGCGCGGTCGGCGGCTTTGTCGATCTGGCGGGCACTGCCGTGGGCGGAATCAGGGGCTTGTAATCGGTCCAGCAGCAAACCGCTGTGCCCTTTGATGACGGTGAGCAGGTTGTTGAAGTCGTGGGCGACTCCGCCGGCCAGGCGTCCCATCGCTTCCATCTTTTGGGACTGGCGAAGCTGTTCCTCGAGTTGCTGTCTCTCCGACTCGTTGTTCTTCAGGGTGCCGCGCATGCGGTCGAAGGCGCGAGTCACCTGGGCTACTTCGTCGCCTCCATGCGCTTCGAGAGGATAGGCAAAATCCCCCTTTTCAAGGGCCTGGACTCCTTCCACCAGGGACTCCAGCGGACGAGTAAATCTATCCGAAATGGCGAACCCCAGCATGCCTCCGGCAAGGACCGCGACCAGGCCGAGTGCCACAAGGAGATGATTCAGGTTCTCCAGGAAGGCCAGGGCTTCGCTGTAAGATTTCAGGACGATGATGCTTACCGCCGGCGTTGCGCCGGGGGTCAGCTCAACGGAGCTGGCAAAGAAACGCTCGCCATCCATCTTGAGCTCTTGCTGGGGCTTACCGGCTTTTAGCTCACGCGCAAGATCCCTAGCCTTGGAAGCGTCGAGCGAGCTGGCCACAATCTCCGAGCCGTAGCGGAAAGCCACTTGGCTGGAGGAACCCCGGCTCAAGTCGTTGGCCGCAGGATCGATTCCGCGGCCGACGATCACGGTGCCCAAGAGATTGCCCTTCAGCGGAGCGCCATCGTAGAACGGTTGCAGGACAACCTGATAGAGCCGCGAGCCGCTATACCACCAGCCCGCGGTACTTCCGTCTTGGAGGGAGCGGGCGAGCATTTGTTCGGCGGTGGCGATGGGGAATTCTGGAATGGTGGAGTGCAGGGCCACGATCTTGCCGCTGGGATCCGCGAGCACGAACAGGTCGCATTCGCCGGATTGCCAGGGATCCTCACTGACGTCCTGGATGGTGGTGGCATCGCCGTTTCTCATGAAGGCCACGGAGGCCAAGAGGTCGGCTTTGCGGCTCAGGGTGACTTGATGCTGGTGCTGCACGACCTCGAAGGTCAGGACAGTGTTGAGCGCTTCCTGCTGGATTTCCCGCTGCACGCGCATCTGCGCGCTGCGGCGCACGACCAGTAGAGTGGCGCACGTCAGGCAAGCAGTAATCAGGACGAGCGACAGCAGAAACTTGGTGCGCAGCCGCAAGTTGATATCGTTCTTCAGCATCTCTGAAGTCGCACAAATCCCGGGCAGGGCTTGCCCAGTGTGGATTTTGGCTTCTGCTGGAACAGTAGTGTTCCGAATTGGAAATGAAAATGGACCAGTAGTACTAAGGTGCTAGGACTGGAGGTAACGCTTTAGAACGTGAGCCTTACGCCCACTTGGGCCGCGAAGGGGATGCCGACCGTGGTGCCGGGGCCGAAGAAGTCGCCGAGGGCGCCCGAGGGGACCAGGAGCTGTTTGCCGCTCGTGACTGGGCGGGTTTGCGTGCAGGTGGGATCAAGGCAGAGGGCGGTGACATTGGCCACATTGTTAACCGGCGTGGGCAAGGCGCTGATGTCGGTAACGTAGTTGGCGCCGGGGTTGTTGCGGTTGAAGAGGTTGAAGAATTCGAGGAAGGGGGCGGCGGTCAGGCGCTCGCGGAATTTGAAGGAGCGGGTGACGCGCAGGTCAGTCTGCAGGTAGGGCGTGCCGCGGAATTGGTCGAGGGTGGTTTCGACACCATTGACGACCGCGCGGGTGCCAGCCGGAGTGGTTAGGGTGATGGGGCGGGCGCTTTCGGCTTGGGATAGGAAGGTTACATCGAAGCCGCCGGGGGCGTGGAACGTGCCTGCCAGAACGGCACGATGGCGGACGTCTTCTCCGGACGGGCCGTAGTCGCCGGGGGCGAAAGCATTGTTGTGATCGCAGACGCCATTGACGTAGTCGAAGAGTTCGCCCAGGAGGCATCCCCACGTCTTGGCGGAAGAGAGGGTGTAATTGGCGACCAGACTGAGGCGGTGCGCGACGTTTCCCTGGAGGTGGAGGGCCAGCGCGTTGTAGCTGGAGCGATTGTCGCTGCGAAATACCGAGACATTGGGGAAGTCGTACCGGCGGTAGCCGTGCATTCCGGTTTCCAGGGTCCAGTCGGCGCCCAAGGTCCAATTGGCATTGAAGGCGTGCTGTATGCCAGCGGTGGCCTGGCTGGCGTAGGGCGTGGTGTAGTTCGGGTCGATGATCGAGGGCGGGGCGCTGCCGCCGCCGGTGGCGACGTTGGTGTTGTTGACGGCCTGGAATGCGGTGGCCCAGCCATTTTGCGCCAGGTCGTTGTAGTACATGCCGAAGCCGCCACGCAGGACGGTTTTGCCGGACGAGCCAAGAGCATAGGCGGCGCCCAGGCGTGGGGCGAAGGCTTTGCGGTAGTCGTGCGGCGCGGTGGTGATGAACGGGGCCTGGGTGGCGCTTAGGGCGAGCAGGAACGGATTCTGGGATTGGCTGCGGTCGGAAGCGTCGAAGAGGCCGAAGGTAGTGTCGTAACGCAGGCCGTAATTTAGCGTAAGCCGGTGCGTGACGCGCCAGGAATCCTCGGCGTATAGACCGAAGCGCTGGACGTTCTGCGAGAAGCTGCCGTTGCCGGCGGGCGTGAAACTGCTGCCGGCGGCGATGTCGGCGGTGAACTGTGCCGGGTTAGCGAGATAGAACGTGGGATCGTTGGGGAGCGTCACCAGCGTTTCCGCAGTGGCGGCGAAAGCGCCGCTGAGCACTGGCTCATGAATGAAGTTGACTCCGAAGCGGGGAGCGTGGCTCCCGGAGGTGTGGCTCACGTCGTAGCGGAACTGGTATTTCTCCTGATTGCGCAGGACCGGGAAGGCCGTGATGGCGGTGATGAATTGATTGTCGCCAAACGTTTCGCGGCCGGAGATGGTGCTGGACGTCGAGCTGAAGGGGAAGGCCAGAGCGAAGCCGAGATTGGCATTGCGCGTCTCGGTGAGGTGCAGGCCGCTGGCATCGAAGACAAACGAGCCGAGCCACGTGGGGCTGAAGATGTATTGCTGGCCGATGGCCAAATTCATGTAGTTGTTGTGCGAGGTTGCGCCCGTCGACGGGAGAGCACCTTGCTGCACCAGGGCGTTGCGCGTCAAATAGTTGTCGATCGCGGCGCGGAGGAACCACTGCGAGCGCGGGGATTGCGCCCAGTCCAGCCGGGCAAGTCCGAGATAATCCCGAAATGGAACAGGCACGCTAGTGGGAACGTTGATGGAAGAGATTGTCGTCCCGTCGACATTAACCAGTCCCTGCGTCGCGAGCTGGGAGAGTGCGTTTAATTGCGTTTTGCTCGCTGGGCTGTAAGCGATGCTGGCGTTTTCATGAACGTATTCAAAGGAAGAGAAAAACCAGCGCTTGTCTTTGACGACGGGGCCGCCAAGCGTGGCGACATAGTTTTGGCGGGAGAAGGGCTGTTTGGGATCGGGAGCGGGATTGTCAATGGGTAAGCGGGCATTGAGGCCGGAGCCGCGGTCGTAGAAAGCCTCGTCGCCGTGCCATTCGTTGGTGCCGTGCTTGGTGGTGATGACCACGGAGCCCGCGGTGGTGCGACCGGTGTCGGCATCTTGTTGCGCGGTGCGAATCGAGAATTCCTCGATCGATTCCGGTGAGAAATTTTGCAGGAAGCCGCCGATCCAGTCGTCGGAATTGTCGCCTCCGTCGACGGAGAGCTCATTGTTCAGGCCGGAGCTGCCGCCGGTGGAGACCGCGGTGATACGTGCTTTGGTGGGATCGGAAGGCTCGACGGGTTCGGTGCCGGGAGCGAGATAAGCAATGTTGGCGAAGCTGCGGGCGGCGAGCGGAATGGTTTCGAGATCCTGGGTGGTCACGACGGCTTGATGGATGGCGCTGGCGGTGTCGATGGGCTGGGCGGTGATGGATGCGGCTTGGCCCTGGACGGTGACGCTTTGCGGGACGGCCGCGAGGTTCAGCGTAACGGTGATTTCACGGACGGAGCCGATGGCTACGTTCACTTCGGAACTGGCTTGGGCAAACCCCTTGGCGTCCACGGAAACGCGATAGGTGCCAGGAAGAAGGCCATCGATGCGAAAGTCGCCGCGGTCGCTAGCTGTGGCTTCGCGCTGCAAGGAAGAATCGACGGCATGGACGACGATCTTCGCGGTAGGGACCCTGCCGCCGCTGGCGTCCTGGACGACGCCGCGAAGCGTGCCACGTGGGTCTTGTGCCTGTATGGCGCACGGGAAGAGCACAGCGGCCAGGGCGACGGCGCACAGCCAGGAATGGCTGTGCCACGGGAGTCGTCGCTGCGCGGCTCTGTTAGCCCGGAGCATGGGGGCGGATTCTACGTTAGTTTGCCAGTGCAGGACTACCCCCTCCCCCTTTTTCATAAGTGTTGATTCTAAAGAGAGTTAAAGGGTGATTATGCATTTCACACAGAAAGGAGTAGTGTATGGAAGCCGTGACAGGGCATCTTGTCTTGGACGAACACGTAGCGAAGGTACTCGAATTTATGGAAAGGGAGGTACCCGCAGATCGATTGGAGTATGTAGCATCGCGCATGCCAGCCATCGCGCGGGTAATCTGGGCGCAAGATCGTTGCGCTTCTCTGTTTCGTGAGCCTATCAGTCGTGCGCCACTATCAAGCGCCAGCGAATCCGGCCTTGCTGCGCCGTATGCTGGTGATGATTCTGTGGCGGTAATGGGTGCGGAGTGACCGAAACAACGCATCTCCCGCACCCCTCGCACCTGTAAATCCCCGAATAAGGCGTCTGATAGGCCGCCTCGTGAACCTGATCGAACGCAGCGTGACCGGACAGTTGCAAAAACTGAGAATATTTGTAAAGCGCCACCATAAAAGACCTCCCTGTGAAGCCTCAGCTTTTTTGTTCTGGAGGGGGCAGTAAGCGCGAATTCAGTTCTTCTTGACTTGGCGGTGTGCGAAGTGGTCCGAAAAGGACTTCATATTTTTCTGTGGCCGTCATCAAAGCCTGACTTAGAGCTTTGGCAAACTCAGGTGCCAAAACCAAGCAAATGCGTGGCTCAACCACTGGCTCTGCGGTAGTGGGATTAGGGGGAGTCACTACATCTAATTGATTAGGAACAACCTCAGAGAGATACACGCGAATGTCATTGAATGAGATAGATGGACTAGCATGATTGCAATAGACGCTAGGAACGTTTTTGGTCTCAAATGTTTTGCCAGACAATGGATTGAGAGGAGTTGCAGACATTCGAAATTTCTCCCTTTATGCCGCGATAGTGACTTTAGGCGTCGGCTTGGCTGGTGTAACTTTAGAAATATCCGAATCGACTTGTTTCGGTGGGATTGTTTGCGCAGAGTTACTGTCGTCTGGCACGCGATAATAGTTTAGAGATGGCCCATTTCCCAGATCTATTGCGACGATGGTGGGTTCGCGTTCAAGCGCCCCATCCTCATTAAAAGACGGCACGTCGAATGATGACGGAGCCAAGCGTGTCGCACCGTTTAGAATTTGAGAAAACGGGACGAAATCGATCGACAGTCCACAGTCAAATGCCGCAGCAAGTTTCAGGAGCGTCTTAATTGTCAATTTGCCATAGCTGGGGTCTTCGAGCTTCGAAATCCATTCCTGCTTTACTCCTGCCGCTTCACCTAGCTCTTTTTGACTCATTTTGCGGCGATCTCTCATAGCGCGAATTTTCAACGGAATGCGCGAGAAAATATACTCCGCAACGAATGAGTCTCGATATTCTTTATTTCTTAGCTTGCTCAGCAGTTGAGTCCGCAAACTCATGTGTGCACGTACTCCATCCTTGTAATACTCGCGTTCTTCGTTCGACAGCCGAATTGCCGTCTCCCTTGGGAATCTTTCCGCCCTTTTCAATCGTGCCGATTACCAATGTGAATTCTCGTGCCTTTGGACCGTGAAAACCGAGAGGACGATACTGAACTCCGAAACAACCAGCTCGGATTTCCCAAATGTTGGGAAATCCACAGCCACTAATATACGCAGGTGGCCATACTGGACTCTCGCTGAGAACGAGAATCAGTGTGTCTATTCTGGCTTGGGCTTTTTGGGGTAAGTTGCGCGTCCATATCAGAATCTCATTTAGCAGAATTGGCTTACTATCCGCATCCGTGCTCGGGCGTTGGTAATCGAAAAACTTCCATTCAGCCATAACTAGCCTATAACAAAAAACTTATACCCGCAAGCGAAGCGATAGCGAAACCCCACTCATTGACAACGATATAAGAATTTACTTATACTGTGTCTAGCCACAAGAAAAAGGCCAGCGGTGGCAACCGCTGGCCCAAACCCCTTGCTTGAGACAAGGAGCGAAATCAGTGAACATCCGACAGTCTAGCAGATCCCCACCACACGTCAAGTATCAAGAATGTAAATAAATCCGGCTGGGTATCCAAACGGTAAAGGAATGTTCATGGCAATGACATGCCGACTTGAGCGGCTTAGCGGGTTCGACTCCCGTCCCAGTCTCCAGTTTCAGCGGCTCCGTGGCAGAGTGGTCTAATGCGCCCGACTTATAATCGTGGTGAACGTGTTCGCGCACGTTCCGTAGGTCCGAATCCTACCGGGGCCGCCTCAACGGTGTTATCATCCGTCGATGGAGAAGAAAATTCAAGTAGCGAAAGATAAGTTCGATGCTTTACTAGGCAAGCTATTGAAGGCCAAACCGGAGCCCCGCAAGAAGATAAAGACCAATGGCAAGCGTGGCCCTAAGACCCCGATACTTTCGCGGTGAGTTTCTTATAGGGCAGGACTTCGCCGCGCAGTAGGTTTGTCAGCGTTCCATCAAACATCCGCAATTGCTCGTCGCGACGATTGAACCGATACGAAAACTCGTTGCAGTACCGACCAAGGTGCTTTATCGAGACCTTGTGGAACGTGCCGTACACGCCGCGCTTGAGGAGTGAGAATGCGCTCTCAATCGTGTTTGTGTGAACGTCGCCCCAAGCATAACTTTTGTTGTGGTCGATCACGCGATGCTTGCCTACCCATTTGCGCTCGCTGATTATTTTGTAGGTCGGATGCCCGTCCGTCTGGAGTGTCGCGTCCGGGGAGATGTGTTTCTCTAGCATGGGCTCAATTATCTCGATCTTGGAATCCGTGATGGGAACCAAGCGGAGTTTCCCGCCGCGCTCGATCATGCCGAGAACAATGTCGCGCTTCTCTTTCTTGACGTACGGCTTGCCCTTGCGGGGTTTCTTCGGGGTCAAATAGGTTTCGTCGGCCTCGACTACGCCGGTCAGCAAATCCCCGCCGTCCTGCATGGCCTCGCGGATTCGGTGCGCCAGATGCCACGCTGTACGGTAATTCACGCCAAGGTGCCGTTCTAGCTGTTTAGCAGACATGCCCTTCTTGGCCTCGCAGATCATCGCAATAGCCATGAACCACTTGGTGAGGGGCAGGTGGGTATCATTGAAGATCGTGCCGCTAGTGGCGCTGAATTGCTTCCGGCAACCCTCTTCCAAGCACTGGTAGATGCGGACCCGCTTGTTCTTGCCAGCCGTGCGGGTGATCGTAGAGACATTGAGCACGCCACAGTGGATGCAGCACACGCCAGACGGCCAGCGCATCTTTTCGAGGTAATCGAGGCATTTGTCTTCAGTGGCGAATTGACGGGTTACGTCTATGAGCTTCATAATGACTAAATCTTAGCTCAAAGGCGTTTCTGTGTCAAGTGCATAATCACCGTTAAAGTGCTTTGTTTTGATACACTTTTGCAAGTGTTGATTCTAAAGAGAGTTAGGGGCGTAGAGAGGTAACTGCATAGTAACGGGGAGGCTGGACCGAGGGAGGGCCGGGGTGCGGGCAAGAGGAGCTACTTTCTGTCCTCCGCACTTACAAAGACAAGGAAAATATAACAGATCAGGTACGGTCTTGTCAAGGTAATTGAAGGGTTTGATGGAATCAATTGGTCTTGGGCACGAACCTTATTTCGCAGGAATGCGAAAACGTTTGAACGGCCTGCATGGAACATTCGGGCGGGACGCGCTCAAGCGCGCCCCTACATGCTGCCGGCAGCGGTTTTAGTCGGGGTTCTGGTCGCCGGCTGTCTCGGCGGGGACGTCTTGCGCTTTTTGCCAGCCGGAACCGGGGTTGTATTCCTTCATCGCTTTGGCGAGAACGCCGGTCTTGGCGCCGAGGTCTTTCTCGTACACCACTCCGTCCAGGTCCACGATGAAAGTCATCACGCCGGACGACCGATATTCCGCCGGGTAGGCCACGAAAGCGAAACCCTCCGTCATTTTGCCGTTCACGATGTAATTTTTCGCGTCACCGGGGGCATTTTTCCCCTGACGCGTGAGCACGCGGAAGTAGTAGCCGCGGTACGGAGTAGGAGGGCCGTTTTGTCCTTTGCTGGCATAGCCCTCGGCAACCGCCGCCGCTACCAGCGGCCCGACGGGGCTCTGGGGTGCGCCGTCCGCAGCCTTCCAATACAGGCCATTGGGCTGACCTGGATCACTGAAGATTTTCTGGGCGTACTCCTCGTGCTGTGTGGCGTGATATTCCTCTTGCGCCGCCACCAACTCCTGGCAAACGCGAATGGCCGACATTTCATTGCGGCCGACGCGCCGGTACAAAATTTCTTTCTTGCCCGCATCGGTGTCGAAATACCACGAATTGCCCTTGCTCATGAGCGGGATGGGCGTCGGCCAGTTCTCCGCACCGATGTACAACATGACAGAGCCATCCGGTTCCTTCACGAGACGGTGCATTTCCTGATATTTCTTGGCGAAATTCGCACGGTTCTGGGCGTCCTCGACATCGTCACCGGACGAAACGATTTGTTTTCCGTCGGGTCCGAGGATCTCGAGCATGGCTTTTTCGTCGTTATTCTGGGCGGCGGCGACCAGCGCGTTGCTTGCGTCTTCCGCTGACGAAAAGGTCTTCTGCCCTGGTTGCTGCGCCACGGAAGGCGCGGCGAAGCACGCCGCCAAAAGGAGGGCGACGGCGGCCATTCCAGGAATATGGGCCCTATAAAATTCGTCGTGGTTCAGTTTCGTCCGGCGCATTTTGACTTCCTCCATTTCTGAGTTTCGCAAACTACGAGGACCCTCACGACGCTTCCATTAGTGACGCCCGCCACCACCGCCGCGTCCGCCGCCACCGCCTCCGTGAGAGCCGCCACCGCCGCCGAAGCTGGAGCTTCCGCGGGAGGAAAAGCTTCTTGTTTGTCCGCCATGGTCGTAGCCGCTGAAGGCTCCGGAATGGACGCCACTCTGGCCTCGAGGTTGCGCGTATCCGCGGGCGGCCTGGTGGTCTCCATTGAAAGGCCTGGCCCCTCCGCCGGGCCGATCGAAGCCCCTGCCCCGGTCAAACCCTCCGCCGCGCGCGCCTCCCGCCCGATAGAAGTTGTTGCGGTTATAAAAGGTGCGGCTATGGGAGTAGTACCTGCCGTGGTTATAAAGCGCGTAATGGTTGTGCCAGTCGAATCCCCAATGGCCCCAGCCCCATCCAAAGCCGCCGAAGAAGCCGATTCCGAAACCGAGCCCGAAGGAGAGGAACGGGCCGTCATACCAAATCCCGGGATACGGGTACCATCCCGGCCAGGCCACGATGGGTCCTCCGTAAATCACCCACGGATCATAAGCGGGGACGTAAACCACGTCGGGCTGAGCAGGCTCGATGACCACGGTCGAGCCTTGCGTGGATACCGTTTGCTGCGGCGTGGACTTAAGGTTGCCAGCTTGCTGGGCGCGCTGGCGCATTACCTGCACCGCATCCATCACATCCTGTTGTTGGTTGTAGTAGGCGTCGCCCAAAGATGATGTCCAAGAGAGGTTCTTATCCATGTTTCCGAGAACGGTAGGAAACGCAGCGAGCGCCTTGACGCTGGGGTCCCAAGGTTCCTGGTCCACGGCGTGGCCCAAAGCGTCGCCCTCCAGGTCGGAATGGGCCTGCACCCATCGATCGGCCTCGACGACCTGCTCGGGAAACGTTGCGGCGGCCAGGATTTGCGCGACAAGCGAGTCCGGATAGAGAGCGATCGGCGCCACCAACTGTTGGATCTGCTCGGGAGTCTGTTGCGTGTAGGGCGGCGCCTGTGCCTGTGGGGTTGGCGCCTCCGGGAGGGCTTGGGCGTCTTGATAGGCGGCGGGCAGGCTCTGAGGCCAAGTCGCGAACAGCAGAGCCGTCGACAGCAGGGAAACCAATACCGGTTTGCCCAAACGAGGTGTTGCGAACCCCGCGGCTTGTCCGACGATGTTCATGTTCTTGAACCTCCTCTGGAGTTTGATGACTCAGGGCCTGCGATGGATAGCGCCGTGCGTTCTAGGACCCCTATTCTCGCTCTTTCCCAGATTTTTAGTATGGCGTTTTCTGCGTCTCACCACGTTAGAAGCGAATTGGATAAACTAGATACACCAGATAAGTGTTTTGGTGAAAGCTCGGCCATTTCTTATTGAGCTACCAACAGGAAGTGAGCAGGTAGCCGTTCGCCGGCGTTAGTTTCTTTCGCAGGGCGGACACCGCCAGGATTCGTCGAGCAAGATTCGCGCTGGGAGCTCCAAGGAAGAAAACAGAGCCAGGAGGCGTTGATCTTCGCCTCGAGCGGTGATTTACGTTCCTGGAATTTCGTTCAGGCTGTTGTAGATTTTCAGGCCCAGGCTTCGGCCTACGCGGACCATTTCGTCTGCGCCGGTCGAAGGGCGGCCTACGCGGAGGACGGCGTCGCACTTTTCCTGCAGGCGAACCGCGATGGGATGGAATATTTCGTTGAAGGCTTGGTCGCCGATTTTTTGGGATCCGGCTAGAGCGACCAGCGGGAGGGCTAGCCATTCGCCGAGGATCGGGATGTGTCCGGCGCGGAAGATGGGCAGGGCGTAGGACTCCATCTCTTCTACGTTTTTTTGGATGAGTGCGGGGTCGTCGTTGGTGCCGGAGCGGTAGGGGCCGGCGATCAGGATCATCATTGGTTTGGGTGAATTTGGCGTCACAATTTTCCTTTCCCGAAATTATTATTTTAGGATAGCAAGTTTAGTCGATGATGCACTGGCCGCGGACGTTATGCCGGTCTTGAACGATCGCTTGCGGGGCAACCCTGCCGAGGCTAGCGTTGGCACAGGCAGGAGTGCCTGTGCTACTTAGGGGGACGTTCTGATGAGCAAGAAATATGTGCTGTTCTACCAGTCGGCGGAGGATCTGCGGTCCAAGGCGCCGGCGCACTTCGCGGCCCACATGGTGCGCGTGCAGGAGTTCCACGGGCGCGGTACGTTGCTGATGGTCGGCACGTTCGGCGACCCTCAGGAGGAGGGGGCGATGTCTATCTTTACGACGCGGGAGACTGCTGAGGAGTTCGCCAAGGGGGATCCGTTCGTGGCGAACGGAGTGGTGCGGAGCTGGAAGGTGCTGGAGTGGAACGAGTCGCTTAGTTAGGCGCCGGTTGCCGCAGAGATCATCGTAAGAATGTCCGGTAGCGCCGGCGGATTTGTTGACGGGCACCGCCCCGGGAGATAGACTCGCGCAAACCCTACGGGGTCCGACCCGGGCCAGCTCCATCCATCGAAAAATTCAGGAGGGAACATGAGAAATGTTTTATGGGTCAGTCTGCTTGTCGCGATGTTGCTGTCGGCCCTGCCCTGCCGTGCACAAAGTCCGAATTATGATGTCGGGCAGGTGTGGCGCGTCACCTATTACCGTATCAAGCCAGGTCAGGGAGAAGCGTTCTGGAAAGACTTTCGCGAGAACGTGAAACCGGTGTACGAATCGTTGAAGAAGGAAGGCCTGCTCAGCGATTACAAAGTCTGGACCAACGTGACCACGGATAGCCCGGCCGATTGGGATGTTGCGGTTGGGACAATGGTTGCGAACTATGCCGCGATCGATCAGCTCGACGCCAAGGCGGCGACCAGTGTCGCGAAGCATTACGGCTCGCGAGACGCCATGATCGAAGCTGCAAAGAAACGCACTGAGCTACGCGAGGTGGTGGCGAGCAAGTTGGCGCGCGAAGTGATGCCAAAATAGGAGTTGAGTCAGAGGTGCACGAGGAGGCGCGACAAGTTCCGAACGAAGAAAGCTTCGTCGCTGGCGTTTTGGCTTTCTACGGACGCCCGAACTCTCACATGAACTCCGTCTCCGACGCGAAACAACGCAAAGGCCATCGACTTTAGGCTTACGCCGGGGCTGAAGCCCCGGCCTCCTAGAGAGGGTCTCTTTCCATCCTAAGGGATGGTGACTTTTCGGAAATATCGCTTATCAAAACCGGTCCGCGGGGGGAGCCAGCGGCGAACGGCTTGGACCGCTAGGACCATCGGTGCGGGCACGCGGCTTCGCCAGCCCGCAATGGAGCGCGTCAGCCAGTGGCCCACCGGGCGTCCGACTTGCCACTGGGCGCTGTAAAAGCTTTGCTGAACGCCGCCGGCGAAGAGGGGCACCTCGGCGGTCTTCTGGGCGATGACCAGCAAATAGGTTTCGCGGCGGTTGATGAGCGAGACGCGGTCGCCGAGGGCGTCGGGGTCGACCACCTCATACCAAGCGGTGCTCGGCGACTCAAAAGCCAGGATCTGGGGCGAGGCGAAGCCATTGGGCGGGCTGAAGACCCGGAAGAATAGTTCCGGGCTGAATTGGTAGAAGCCGTGGCCGAGGAAATTATTGGTGGGAGTGATGCCGATGAAGTGGCCGCCGACGTCCACCATCTCCATGCAGTTGGAAATGGCCTGCGGAAAATTGAAAATGTGCTCCAGGGAACCGCTATCCAGGACCACGGTGAACCGGCGGGAAAACTTGTTGTCGAGCGGCAGATTGAAATCGTGAATATGGGTGGCGCCCTCGAAATCCGAGACATCGAAGGAAACAATTTCGGCGGCACCTAGCTGGCGCAGGAAAGGCTCGGCGTAGCCCTTTTCGGCGGTGAGCAGGCGAACGGATTCCTTGGCCGAGGCCGCAAACCCGAAATCTTTCAGGTTGCGCGTCAACGTGGCGACGTTCAGGTGCAGGCTCTGGCGGCCGAGCATGGCGGTGCGGGAGAAGTCGACGCCTTGCTTGCGCGCATAGAGCAGGGCGCGGGTGCCGTTGGTGTCCAATCCCATCGTTGAAAGCCGAGGACGTTACTGTAGCACGGTGGTAACCTGCGGCTAGAACCGCGGACGAGGCAGGTAGGACCCTTCGCAATTCAATGGCGACGAACTTCTTTCTACAGGAGAGATGTGGTGGTGCGCGATGTTGCCTTGATTGGAAAAGGCGCCCGCTTCGGAAAGCGGCCGCTACAACGGCGGGATACAACCGAGTTGGCCGTGCCTCCCTGTCAGCGGAGGTGGGCGTCGAACCAGGAGAGGGTGCGCTCGATCACGTCGCGCTGGTGGGCTGGGCTGGCGAACAGGTGGCCTTCGTGTTCGTAGACTACGAATTGCGTTTCGACGCCTTGGGTCTTGAGGGCATGCCAAAATTCGTAGGATTGCGGGGTGGGGCATTCGCCGTCGCTGTCGCCGACCAGGATTAGCGTGGGCGTTTTTACTTTTTTGATGTAGGTGATCGGGGAGCTTTTGGCGTAGACCTCGGGGTCGTCGTAGACCGATTTGCCGAAGAACGGGATCATCCACTGATCGATGGAGTTTTCGCCGTAGTAGCTTTGATAGTTGGCGATGCCTGCGCCGGCCATGGCGGCTTTGAAGCGGTTGGTCTGAGTGACCGCCCACATGGTCATGTAGCCGCCGTAACTCCAGCCGGTGATGCCCAGGCGATTGGGGTCGATGGGGGCGACGCGGAGGGCTTCGTCGACGCCGGCGAGGATGTCTTTGAAGTCGCCGTAACCGAAGTCTCGGACGTTGGCGCGGGTGAAGGCTTCGCCTTGGCCGTAGCTGCCGCGGGGATTGGGATACAGAACGAAATAGCCCATGCCGGCTAGGCCTGCGGAGAAATCGTGGACCCCCGGCCAGTGGGATAACGCGATGTACGACGGGCCGCCGTGCACGTTGACGACGAGCGGATATTTTTTGGCGGGATCGAAGTCGCGGGGATAGAGGAGCCAGCCTTGCACTTCGTGGCCGTCATTTTTCCAGGAGATGCTCTTGGCTTCGCCCCAGGCGGGCTTTAGAGAGCCATTCGCGGAGGTGAGCGGAGATGGTGCGGGCGCGTCGCCGGCGAGAACGATCACTTCCGGGGCGTGGGCGAAAGACTCGAAGACGCCGGCGATGGTCTTGCCATCGCTGGAAGCGGAGAGCGTGAATCCGAAGATCCCGCCTGCCGTGAACGCTCCCTCCGAAGACCAGCGCTCTTCGATTTTACCGGTGGCGGGTTCGAGGGTGGCGATGGCGCTGTTCCCGCCGACAAATTCGCTGAAGAGGATTTTGGAGCCGTCTTGCTGCCAAGCGAGCCAGGCGGCGGAGGCTTTCCTATCTTTGGTGACGTTTTTCACTTCGCTGCCATCGTTGTTGAGGGTGAAGATGTCGCCGCCGGTGATGCCTTCGTCGCTCATGAGTCCTTCGATGAGAGCGACTTGCTTGCCGTCTGGCGACCACGCGGGATTGGTGATTTCCAGTTTCGGTTTGTAGATGGATTTCATTAGGCCGGTGGCGGCGTCGAGGGTGTAGAGCTCGGCGATCCACCAGTTGTTGTCGCCATTGCCGGGGGCGGCGGTGACCGCGAAGCGCGAGCCGTCGGGGGACCAGTCGTATTCGTAGATGTAGGTGTCGGCGGGGGAGATTTGGCGCAGCTTGGTGGAGGCGACGTCGACGAGGGCTAGGCGCTGTTCGTAGAAAGAGTCCTTGATTTCGCCGGTTTCCGGGGTTTCGGCGACGAGCGGGCCGGAAGCGCGGGTGGCGTTTTCGGTGAACAGGACGGCGATGGTTTTGCCGTCCGGCGACCATCCCGGATTGGCGAGAAAACCTTTGACGCTGGTTAGTTTTTTGGCGGGACCGCCCGCAGCGCTCACTACGTAGAGCTGGAGCTGGCCTTTCTTGGCTACATCGGAGAGGAAAGCGATTTTCTTGCCGTCGGGCGACCAGGCAATGTTGCCTTCGGCTCGGGCGGAAGGGGCGGCGGCGGCGCTGACACGCCGCGGGGCCGCCGTGGCGTTCTTGAGCTCTTTCATTTGGATGGCGGTGCCGGTTGGCGTGCCGTCTTTGTCTGCGAGGGTTTCGACCCAGGCGACTTTGCTGGCGTCGGGGGAGATGGCTACCTGCTCGAAGCGGTGGGCGGCGAAGAGCGTTTCTACGACGGCGTCGAGAGGTTTTGCGGGTTCTGATTTCTCCACGGCTTTCAGGCGTTTTTCGACGTCCTGTTTGGTGCCTTCCTTGTCTTGGCCATGTGAGCGGCTTGGGGCAAAGAGAAAGAACGGAGAAATCGTCAGAATAATGAGCTGCCGCCTACGCGTGATCATTGCGTTGTCCTCTCGAGGCTGTTTGTTGCGTAGGTACAGTAGTCTGCACGGGGAGTCGTCGCAAGTCATTCCAAAGTTAGAAGCGCGCAGACGGCGCGGATTCGCCGGGCTAAAGCCCAGCGCCTACATAACGATGATCCGATGACCTGAGGCAAGACGCGGTGGCCGGGAGGGGCGAGCCCTTCCCCTACAAGTGTGCCGGAGTCTTTTGGCGAGGTTGGGGAATCTTCACTGAGGCCATTCCGGCGGCGGTGGCGGCTTGGATGCCCATGTCCGCATCTTCAAATACCAGACAGTCTTCAGGTGCCACTCCGAGCCTCTTCGCGGCGACCAGGAATGGCTCGGGATCGGGTTTGCTGTGTTGGTAGTCTCCGGCGCACACCAGCGTGTTGAACTTGTCGAGGATCTTCAGCGTTTGCAGCGACGCCGTTACGGACTCGAGCGTGCTGCCGGAGACAACGGCAAAAGGAATCCGGCCGTGGTTGGCTTTAATATGTTCCAGTACTTCCGGGACGGCCTTAAGCTGAGGGACAATCTCCAAGTAGAGTTGTTCCTTCCGTCTGGACACGTCCTCCGCCGGCATATTCAGCCCGTGATTTTCGTTGAGCGTGGCGATGATCTCTGCCACCGACATGCCTCCCCAGGCGTAGAAGAGGTCTTCGCTGAATAGGCAGTTCCATTCTGAAAGAGCCCTGCTCCACGCGGTGTAGTGAAGCGGCATCGAATCGGTGATGGTGCCATCGCAATCGAATAAGTACGCCCTAAAAGGCCCTGGCGGCAGTTTTAATCTCATATCTACTATGCTCTCACAGGAGGCCGCATTTCGATGTTTGTTCGCACTTGGCCGCTCGATCATCCTTCGGGGCACTTGTCGGTAACGCGACTTATCGGGAGTTGAACGTCAGTCGGACAGAGGTTTTCCCGCAAAAGGTTACGGTATAATCTGGCGGCCATGAAGACATTGACCGTACTACCTGTTTGCTACGTTTTATGCACGGCCTGTTTCGCACAAACGGAAGGTCAGATGGACTGGGGTGAAAAATTCAATTCGAACGGGGCGACTCTGGTCGTAAAGGAACGTGGGAGAAGCCGGGTAAACGGACAAACGGTCATTACTTACAACTTGTTTGCATCAGGATTGCCCAAAGATTCAGAGTACACCTTGTGGACGAAACTAGTTGGCAGCAAACCGCAGGCCGTGGCAGACGCTTTCATCAACAACGATGGACTAGTCGTCAATGTGTTGTCTGACCCCGTACATAGTGTCGCCGAGGACCCAATTAACTTGAAAGTTGTTGCGGGTCGCGGCGAACCCAAGCAATTCGCTGTGATCGCAAGTGATGGCCATTATCGCGTATTTGGCCAAGTCGTCCCCTTTCCAATCGAGAATGCTGACGGTCAATGCAACATTTCGGCCACCATGATGGGGCCGAACTACAGTGGAGTTTTTATCGTCGTGACCGGATTGCAACCCAAAGAAGAGTTCCAGACTATCCAGCAATCGGGACGGGAAGGAGCTTCGACTAAAGCAACAGCGGCCGAAGACGGTAGCTACAAGGTATTGATTTTTCCTTTTGTAAAAGGGCAATCCTCGGGAAAGCTTAGACTTAAAGTGAGCGCAAAAACGTGTGCCGTTGGTCTCGAAGTGCCATGGGGACAGGGTAGTTACGCCATTCAGTGATATTTGCAGACGACACATGTGTATCACTTTTCTCCGCCTTATGGCCTACCCCTGGGGTTTCTTGACGGGGTAGCTTACAGGGCGGGGAAAAGTGATACACACCCTGCATCGGTTCCACACATGTGGGAGCCATAAGAAGGATTTGCTGCAAGACCGCGACACTTTTGCACATTCGAAAAACAAAACAGCGTGCATTTTTCGCATCCCGTCAATCTAGACCGTTAAATACCCGGCTAGTCTCTCGCGGAAGTCGCTGAAAACAGGTCAGTTTCTTGATATACATATCTGCGCTTTGTTCCGTGAAGATAATCAAACACTATTCAGTTTTCTGAGGGATCTGCAGATATGGTTTGCAATTCACGGAAGATGTCGGGATGGTGCTGCCCGAGGTAACGAGTGACGCGAGTGTTGCCGAACAGCTTCGTGACATAACCGCGCGCCAACACAAGATTTAGCACTTGGTTTCCATGAGACTCCTCGACTAGCTTCAAATCGCGCTGCAATGCCTCCATCTCTTTTTCCATTTTCGCAATCTGTTCGGGTGTAAGTCCCTTAACGGTCTTATTTTTATCAGGCTCAACAAGCATCTCCGGTTGGGTGGCTGCGAAAAGCGCCTTCGCGTAAGGTACCGAGAAATTACCGGTAGCTGTCAGAAGTTCAGCCACCTCGATTTGTCGCATTGGTTTCAATTTCTTCATGACTGTAAAAACCCCCAATGAAACGTGCCTGGTCTTGAGGATTTCTGCAGCCTCTTTGCAAATTCCGTTCAGCAAATCTCGTTTTTGCCGAATGCTCCCAACGTCGACCCTCAGGACCTTGGCAATGCGCTCCTCGGAAACGCCATTTCGAGTCGCCTTGAGAATCATCGTGTGTTCCTGAATCGTTGCCATCCGGCTTACGCGCTTATTGTAGGTGTACGTTTCGTCGTCAGTTGCGATTAGACAGCGTGCATGGGTTTCGCCTATTTGTTTCAAGGCCTCCAACCGGATATGACCGTCTAGGAGTAGATATGCATTGTCCTTTTGAGGGAACAAAATCAACGGCTCAATGACGCCAACTTCGCGCACCGACGCCAGAACCTGTAGGTATTTCTGGGTCGATCTTATGGAGGTCTTTATCTGCTTCAGTGGAAGAATACTCGTGATCGCAACAATTAATCCTTGAGGGTCAAAGGCAATCGCAACCTGTTTGGTCTTGGTCATGTCTTCTCTGTTCCGCGAATTCTTTCGGCTAGATAAGCAGGGAGCGTGTCGAGTTCTTCGGCGCGAAGCAGCGTTATGAAGTTTTCGTCACAAAAGAGATTCTTCAGAGCCGAAACGATGAACAATAAGCGGTCTTCCGTTAGGCGTGACCTTCTCAGAAACAGTTTTTGACGGTCAACTTCCTGACGATAGACGCGAACGAGAGCCTCAGCTGACTGTAGGCCATTGCTTCTGCGACGAACCCCTTGATTGAAACTCTTGCCATTAGCCTGACGGAGTTCTATTACGCGGCGAACGGTTAGGAGTTTGCGCCCCCGGAGCGTCTTATCCTCATATGCTTGGTGCAAGGCTCTCTGGACACCTTCTTCATCAGCATTTGCAATTTGCATCGCAACTGAAAGCGGCACCCGACCCTTTTCGACTGCGTTCAGCAAACGCTCCTCGCCATTCCGTAGTAGGTGAGTTATGCCCACAACGTAAGTCTTGTGAACGTCGATTTTCTCCGCAATTTCTGTCGAACTATAGCCTCTAGATTTCAGGCTACTTATCTCACGAAGCAACTCAACGGGCCGAAGTCGGCGGCGAGCGAGGTTCTCGACCAGACTCATCAAAAAACACTCTTCTCTCGATGCCTCGCGGACAATCGCTGGAATTTCAGGCTGACCGAGTGCGACGAATGCTTCGAGACGGCCTTGCCCACAGACTAGGTCGTACGTTTTACCGTTCTCAGGTTCTATCCGTCGAGCAACTGTGATCGGTTTCTTTAGGCCAAGATTGGAGATATTCGATACGATGCCGTCGAAGACGACTCGATTGCGGCTTCGAGGGTTCAGGACATTGATTTGATCAATGGGAATCATTTGAACGATCGGAGCTGTATCGTTCATGCTGCCTCCGAGATGTGGCCGCGCCGAGACATTCCGAGGAAGAAATCCAAGTTGTCAAAGCGAAATGTCTCTAAGCTGACCGGATTATCTTCAGCGATCAGTAGCTTTTCAAATGTCATATCGAGACTCGGCAGAAGGTAGTAATCGAGCGGGCTTCGATTTTCGGCATCCATCCGCACTGCTACGGTGATGTCTGGCCTTAACCCAGCGTCCACGCGGATGAGCCAGCGGAAGGATCCATCGGCCTTTTGGCGAGAGCGCGCGAGGACAATTGAAGCCGTAAATTCATTATTTACAGTCAACAAGTCCGTCGAAGGTTGGCTGACGACTTCGCCGCCGATTCGCCGGATGCCTTCAACAACATCGCTCACGACGTTGGGATACATGAGGCGCAGCTGCCGGTTTGTTTCGATGAAGTGATAGTCGCGATCAGGCGTGTATGCAATTAACGTGTACGCTTGGATTAGACTCCCAAACCGATGTCGATAAACAGAGCTAGATGCCATGCCGTCGGCTTCATCAATAAGGAGACCCGAGAGACGCCCCTCGCGCTCCAGCAATTCACGAAGATGTCTTAATAAGTCTTCGTTGCTGTACCTCTTGCTGCGCTCACCAATAATCTCTTGAGCTCTAGCGAACAAACTTGCCGGAACTATCGGTTCGAACGCTGAGTTTGCACGAATCCACATTTCGGGAGGATTGGCTACGCGCTTTTTCTTCAGCTTGAAAGAAGTCCTGTTGTAAATGTTGTTCCCTACGTACTTTTCGCTGATCAGAACCTGATGTACGCTGCCTCGGGTCCAAGTTCGGCCTAAATCTGTGCTAATGCCACGCTCGTTAAGCATTTGTGCCAGCTTTGATTCGACAATTCTTTCCTCAACGAAGCTTCGGTACATCCAACGAACAATATCTACTTCCTGCTCCGGCCCTGGAACAAGAATGACTCTATCGGTCTGGATACTTTTCTGCTGCCCCCGATCCAGTAGTCCTTTATATTGCCCGTTGGAGTCGCGGAGCATGCGGCGAAGGCCGAACCCCGGCGAACCCCCTTGCCTAAAGCCAAGTTCAATCAACCGGCACTGACCAATGAATACCTTCGCTGAGAGTTCGCGGCTGTACTCGCCTGCCATCGCTCTCTTGACGCCCTTTACAATCGTAGAAACTGGACTACCGTCATTCTCGAATTGCTCGGCGCAGTAGTGAACGTCAATTTTTGCCCTGCGACAGATATACTCGTAGTACGCGCTCTCGTCTGCATCCTGGAAGCGTCCCCACCGACTGACGTCATAAACCAGGATCGCGTCAAAATCTGCCTTCGCTGTTTCCACATCCTGGATCAACTGCTTCAAGGCGTCCCGACCGTCAATCCTGAGACCACTCTTGCCGGCGTCGGTATATGTCCGAACGATGGCCATTCCACGCCGGGCGGCATACTGACGAATGATCTCGCGCTGGTTCTCCGTCGAGTATTGTTGGTGCTCAGTTGACATGCGGACGTACTCCGCAGCGCGATACGTCTCCGCCCGGCATGAGAGTCCGCGGCTATCGGTGTAGCCGCTCTTTCTGTCATGAAAATGAATGGATTGAGCTCCCAGGATTGGAAGGTTGTGCCGGGGAAGAAGAACCTACGTTGCTACGGTTACGCAGCCATGAAGGCTGAGTAACAATCTCTCGGTTTTTCTGAAGCCACAGATTCTTAAGGGGATCGTGTTGCCGACGCAGGCGTAGGACGGTCTATCTTACAAGTGCCGCTCCGAGAAGGACGCTCAGCAATCTACTGAACGGGTGAATGTTCCGAGCGTACTTCGACGAACGGGCTGGCCGTTAAGGATGGAATAGACTGCCTTCTGGCTTAACCTAGCCCTACGCATCAGTTCCCGCACACCAGCCTTTGCCCATCTCTTGCGGTCGGCCACTGCGGCAACCAACAGATTCGATCTCGTTCCATATTCCTTCAGCTTGAAATCCAACATGCTGGGATCTTCCCCTTGCTCCCAGCTTCGATCTGATTCCTTGCCTATCGGAACTATTTCGCCAGCGTGGATTGACGCTCGCCTGAGCAATCCGCGCGTGCTGCCAGCACAGGCACTGCCATCAGGGGCCAGTGACTTGACCTCGGGATGCCGCAAGTATTGCCTCAAAATGATTCGAAATGATTCTGGGACAACTGTATCGCCCATGCCGCTATGGTGCCTTGCAAACCGATAAATCTGCCCATCCCACAAGTTTATGCCTCGAAGTGAGAGCCATTTCTTTCGATCCGACTCAAACGGAACAATAAAATTGAAATTGGCTCTGTTCAGTCCATCCGGAAAGCCGCCGAGATCAGAGATGAGAGGGAAGAGAAAGAAATTGAACGGTGCGAGCCATTCAGGTCGGTTGTGGCGCATGACGTTTGGCGATGTCATGGTCATACGCATCATTGCCGGTAGGTCGATCCATGTTGGAATTTTCCCTTTGAGGCCCATCTCTCGATGGATCAGCCAATCCCAAGCTTCAACTACCCAAAGTGGCACTTCGTCATTGGCTTCGTTGTCGCTTTCATGGTCGCTCTCATTTTTCTTAGGCGCAAACAAGTAACCGAGGCCATGACCACTGGCTTTAACGATTGAAATGCCATTGTCGGTCTTGTCGTAAAGGGCGTATCTCTTGGCGGCAATCGCGTATCCGAAGAGGTGTCGCAGGGGCTTTAGAGGGTCTGAATCCTTGAAGTTGATATCTTCGATCTTCAGTAGGCTAGGCACACAATCCGGATCGTAGGGATTCAGAAGGTTGAACCTACGAACGATGGCTCTAACCTGGCGGAGGGACAATACCCTTATGCGTTCAGTGCCATAGTGCCTTCGCTGCCCGCCGACACAGGAAGTGTATCCGCCATTCGCGGACGCCACGATGCACATCGAGTCGGTATCGCAGAAAAGATAGCTTCCTCCGGCGTCTGCAATACACCTTTCGAGCATTGCCAGCAGGAGGCGACCGCCGGAGGTAATAAGCGAAGCAATCGGAGGAAAATACCAGGGGCCAGTTTTCTCAACGTAGCGAGATTCTTGCGTAAACCTCTTCGTCCCACTGTATACCGTTACTTTTCTGGCTTTCTGCGGCGTGTCTGGATCAACTTGAACGAAAAGACCATAGCTTCCTGAGTTTCCCACCACCTTTAGAAAATTCGCTACTGGGCGATTGGATCGTTTGAGACGGGTCCTCTGTTCAATAACACTTACAAAGAAATCATCCTTCCTCGGATCGATGGGCACAGTGCCAGCCAAGTACGTGGAAGAAAGCTTCTTTTGCTGCCCGGAAGCCCGCATCCGAACTGCCTTTATGATCCGTGGGGCCTTGCCAGTTAGCAGGGTAGAAGCCACGATGTCAGGACCTGCATACCAGATCGGTTTGTGAGAGGTAAGGTAATTGAGTCCGATGTTTCGCGTCCGACCGTTATAGACGGTCCTCACTGGCAAGATGTCCCTATCCGGCTTGACCAATGCGAAAAAGGGCAGATCTTTCCAAAATGCCCGTTTGAATGCCGTTTCTAGGTTTATCTTCGCGAGCAGCTTCCTGGCACTTCCGGTGCAAGGCTGGAATCGAATGTCTTGTGCCGTCAACACGTCCCAGTTTCCCAAAAGAGCGTTTACCGTTGGATATTGGCTCGTGAAATCGGTGAGGATGACGGGCACAGGAGTCTTTCTTATCCGGCATTCCGCTCTACCGCCGTAGTACGCTTGCATTGCAATTCCGTGAATCTTGTTGGCTACCCTAAAGCGTTCCTTAGGATGAGCAATATTCATCGCGTCCAAATAGGCCTTGGCAATTGATGCAGGGGAATATGCCTGGTCCGGTCTGAGCTGGACGGCATGCTTATCGAATTCCTTTCTCGCTGCATTTAGTAGCCTTCCGGTTGCCGCCACATCCTCACGACAATAAGCAATCTCCTTGGGAGTTATCCTTCCCGTTGGTGTGTGGTTTATCTTTCCCGGTACGCCAAGAGCCTTGCACGCTGTCGAGAGACTGTAAGGGGCATTTCGAAGCGCAAATGTCAGCGTTCTTAGATCGAGAAATCTCGGCGCGTTCGGCCATTCATCGGAGCGCCATTTGCTGGATAGTTTGAAGAAAGCGGTCTTGCTGTTGATCGAAGTAATGACGATCCGGGGCCGCTCAATATCGATTTCCGTCTTTCCAGTCTTTCGGCTCTTGCGTTCCGAGAGAGCTAACGACCATCCACACCTCCGCGCGCTCGCGAATTTCACCGCCAAGCGGGAGAGATCGAACGGTAAGTTAAACCCCACAATCAAATCGCCCCTACGGAGAGCTCCCCAGAAAAACTGCCGAAGGAAAACGTTCCGACTCACCAACTTCAGTCTTAGCTGAGGCGGATAGGTTTCTGTCGCGGGGACGTTCAGCGGATTGGCGACATAACGCTCTAACACCTTCCGCTCTATGCGACGAAGGTCATCTGCAAAGAACAATCCTTCTTCGACACACCGATATTCAGTCCGTTCGAATTCATAGCGACGGAAACAGCCAAAGGTAAGCGTTTGTGTAGGGTCTGTCGTTGTTTCAGTGTCGAAAATCAGAACGGAATTTGGCCACGCGGCAATGTTGGAACGACGCCAAGGGTCCTTTGAAGGGAGTGGGGCGTGTGCGCGCACGAAAATGTCGTGACGTTCCTGCACGCCCTTTGCCTCCGCTCAATTGTTAGTCTTCAAGCGATCTCACTTCGTGCAGTGCGTCGACGACCATGCACATGAAGATGTTGATGGCCTTGGTAGCGCGAATCAATCGCTCAACGGGGTCGGCTGTGTATTCTAGGACAATACCAGCTGACTTGAGGAGACGATGGAGTCGTTCGTGGTGACCGCGACACAATGGCGCAGTGATCCAGACCAAGTGCTTTCGACCACCAATATGGTGACGTTCTACGCTTTCGCGATTGCCACATATCACACATGCCGGACGCACCGGTCTGCGAGTAGCTTTCACGAGCCACCCCCGACCGAAACATAGAAGGTGTCAAAGTCCAGCTCACCCGCTTCCTCAAGCTGAATGAGTAGGTCTGAATCCGTGATCAGAGCGTGGCCACCAACCATCTGACCTTGGAAGGCCATCAGTGCCTTATCGGCTCCGTCCTCACCCGCTCGCCATTTCCTCAAAGCTATGTCGTAGCGAGCGAGGCGTGTTCTTTCGAGGGAGCCGCGCACGAAAACAGTCGTCGGGCCTTGTACCGTCAAGACCGTCATACGAGCGCCAAACCGATCCGCCTTGGTGGGTTTCCAAGGTTTGCCAGGGCCGCTGCGATGAACTGCGCTACCCACGTAGCGGAGGAAGGTTGTTGGCTTGATATGTTCCAGCCTAGTTGCCTTTGCTAACGAGAGATTTTCTCGTCGCATGCGAGCCAACGCTGCTAGCGCCTTCTGGTGTACCGCTGTTTGCCGAGTGTTCCTAGGGACCAAAAACCGTCGACGCAGTTTTTTGATCACCAGACGCCGTTTCTTTCCTCCCCTACGGTGTGACGCGCCGCGAGCGCGAGATGATTGGGAGTTCCTCGTGTTCCGTTTCTTTGCGGAATTGTGGGATTTGCGTTTCATCGGCCCACCTGCTTCCGTGGTGCCGATTGCGTTGGATGACTGCGCTCTACGAATCGAAGCAGAGCGCGCTTCGGTATGAGTCTGCGTCGACCGACGCGAATAGACTCAACCTCGCGCAAGGCAACGAGCTTTGCAATTGTTCTGAGGGATAATCCGGTAAGTTTGGAAAAATCTCGGCGGCTAAATAGGATCTTGCTGTCGAGCAAAAGTGTCTTCTGCATTGACACACTCCAAGAGTGATGTCATCTGCAGGAGTTCGTTTGCTCCAGCCTGAGCCGGCACCCTGTTTTCTCCCTCGCCTCACCAAAACTCTTTGCGTTCCCTACACGATGTGAATGTAGGGCATACCAGTTTGGCTCGATCATCGGTGCTACTTCATACCGATATCGGAAGGCGTGGGTCTAGTAAGGACCGTCACCCGTCGGGCGGCTTGTAACCGCCGTAGGCTTTTCTACTAGTTCCCCTTGCTGTCGTTAGTCTACATGCCCCTCGGTGCTTGTCAAGGGCCCCTCGGAGCATACGCCGGTACTTTCATTGCCACCGAATTCAAGGTAAAATATAAGCTAAAGCGAGCATTTACATTAACTTAGACCGTCCCCAGAAAGCGACCGCGATGGCTTGGCGTTCCTCTGCGGCTCCCGAAAAAATCTTGCCACGTCTTGGCGTCGTAATGCTCTTTGGATATGGAATCTCGGCTCGCGTCGAGCGAGGTCACTTGATTCTGGAAGACGGGGTAGGTCCTCGGCGACGCTTTGGAAGATTCGCCCGCATTGGACATGGACTTCAGCGCGTGGCCGTGATCGGATCTGACGGTGCAGTTTCCCTCGCGGCCTTGCGTTGGTTGGCAGATCAGGACGCCGCATTTGTCATGCTCGACCGAGACGGATCGGTTCTTGCCGCTACGGGGCCAGTTCGATCATCAGACTCCCGATTGAGGCGTGCGCAGTCGTTGGCACATCAGTCCGGGGCGGCTGTGCAGATCAGTCGAGGACTCATTTCGCAAAAGCTCGAAGGGCAAGAGAGGCTTGCACGTGATGCCCTTCACGACGCAACTGCGGCAGAGAAGATAGCGACCTACCGTTCTTTACTTCCGAATGCAAATTCGGTTGAGGCAATCCGACAGCTTGAGGCTCAGGCCGCTCAATCGTATTGGTCCGCGTGGCGTAGTTTGCCAATCAGTTTTCCAACGGCTGATTACCCTCGCGTGCCCGAACATTGGTGTACCTTCGGAACGCGTAAGTCACCGCTAACCGGTTCACCTCGACACGCAATCAATCCACCAAACGCCATGCTGAACTATATGTATGCGTTGCTTGAGTCAGAATCGCGCTTGGCAGCCGCAGCGGTAGGACTTGATCCGGGTATAGGCGTTCTGCATGTTGATACGGACGCACGCGACAGTTTGGCCTGTGATCTTATGGAACCGGCCCGGCCTCACGTCGACGCCTACCTGCTGAAATGGATTACGGAAGGGCCGCTGCGGCGGGAATGGTTCTTTGAGCAACGCGATGGGACGTGCAGACTGATGGGCTCGTTCGCCATGAGGCTTTCCGAAAGTCTACCAACGTGGAGTCGAGTTGTTGCGCCGATTGCCGAATGGACTTCCCGTATGCTGTGGTCGACGGCTCGGAAGCCTGCAAGGCTGATGCTTCGGCCAACGCATCTAACTCAGAGCCATCGTCGCCTGGCCAAAGGAAAATTGAATGCACCCATTGGCGATCCGCCGCGACCTATACGACTGTGCCGGACCTGCGGCGCTAACATAACGGTTGGGCACCGTTACTGCTCATCTTGCGCGATTGCTGTCAGCACCGCCGAACTTATTAAAGGTGCCTGCAAGGGTCGACCTGCTTCGCACAGCCAGGAGGCACAAGCCAATCGTTCTGAGAAGGGTCGTCGAAACACTGCCGCTCGTTGGGCTTGGCGACTGTCGAATCAGCTGGCCTGGCTTAACGAACATTCGTATCGTGAACAAATTCGCCCTCGCCTCGCGGGAGTGCCGGTCCGCGTTCTAGCCTCCACCCTTGGTGTATCGATACCGTACGCTTCGAATATTCGATCGGGAAAACGCGATCCACATCCGCGGCACTGGGAGACGTTGGCGCGACTTGCTGGAATCAAACGGCCAGATCCATTGAAAGAATGAATTGCGGCAAGTATTAGACCTACCGCATTTGCCTGACCTTAACTTGATCCTTTCTCGATGTAAAGGCGCTCGCACATACTCCTTACCGACTGAGATACACGTTCAAGGCGTCTGCCGCTTTCCAGCCATGAAAATGCCCGCAAGTTACTAGCGGATAAGACAACGTCAAGTAACGGCAAATAAGCGTATCTAATGTTTGTTATTAAACTACTGCTTACTAACATATGGGCTCAGAACTAGAGACCGCACTAAATGCTTTGCTGGATGTTCCGCCGCTTGATACGCATATCAAGGCCTGCGACGAACGCCCTCCGTCCAGCGAGGCTCCGTCGATCCTGGTTCTCTTTCCCCGTTTTCGGGAAGATGGACCCGATCTCCGAGCGCTCACGGAGTTTCTCTGGCTTCAGGCCGTAAACTATGTGATCCCTCTTCGGCTTCGCCAGCGGGCCCAAGAAGAAATGGCTAAGAGTTCAACCGGTGGTGATTTTTTCAGTGCTAATCGACTCGTGCAGCGGACGCGCAAGACGTTCATCGAATTTAACCAGAAATACCCGCACAGGGCCAGCGAGGTTGGAGAACTCCTGGCATACTTAATCGCTCTGAGATATCTGGGTGCCGCGCAGATCGCATCAAAGATGGCTCTTAAGACGAATAGCAACATGCCAGTTCATGGGCTCGACGGTATCCATGCGCGTTTTTCAGGCGGCGTCATGAAGCTATATTTTCTTGAATCAAAGCTTGCGAAGTCGGCCGATTCAGGAAGCAAGGACTATGCTGAGTCGGTCAAAGGTTTTGGCGATAATCGAAAGCAGTATCTACTGGAGTACGACATAATCAGCGATCTAAGTAATTTGAGCGCCTTGTCCGAAGACGACAGAAACGCGGCTCTAGATTATCTCGATATCTACGGGCCGAAGAAAAGCCAGCGGATCGAGAGATCAATCGGAGTGATTTGTTACACGGACCGAACTCTATACGCGACTAAACTGCCGAAGGACGACAAAACAACCCCCGATGCCCACGAATCCGCACTAGCTGATAAGCTGTCAAAGGAATACTCTCGGCTTCGTGAGTTGGTTTCCAAGGCGCTCTCCAGTCAAGGCGTGGAAGTATCTGCTTGCAAGGTGTTCTTCATCGCGTTCCCAAACGTCGATGTCTTACGGCAACAGTTTTATGAGGTCATGAACAGTGGCTGAGGAATTTGGCGGATTACTCGCGACTAAGATTAGATCGCACGAGCAGTTCTGGAGTGATCTCAGTTCGCTTCAGTCGACCGCCGTGTTGTCGCTGTCGGTGGGGCCAACAGGATTCAGCACAGCGATCCATTCCGATCCTGTCGCCCTCTCGCGATTGATGTACAGCGCGTCCATCTTCGCCCAAGCGCTTGATGAGAAGACTAGGGGGCTAGCTCAATCGATTGCGCTCTGCGCATTGATAACTACACCCGAATCAAACATTGTGGAAAGATCAAAGTCCATTCTCGCGAGTGTCGGAAACTACCCGGCGGTAAGTTATGTTGAGAAACAGTTCAGTCAAACATCCTCGACGTTGCTAGCCGAGCTCCGGGTTCAGTTGCTCAAGGAACTGAATTCGGTCGAAATCGGTGGGAAGGAGGTTCCACTCACAGAGTTCCAATATGACGTTTGGAAGTCTCTTCCTTCAACGACGTCCACCGCCGTTTCCGCCCCGACATCAGCAGGGAAGTCCTTTTTGGTAATCGAATATCTCTGCACGAGAACGATGAAGGAGCAGAAATTTACCGCCGTATATCTTGCACCGACAAGGGCGTTACTTTCTGAGGTTCAGCACCGAATTGAAAGGCGATTGCAAGGTGTTTCGGATACAAGGGTTTCCACCGTCCCTGCACTTCATGCTCAAGCCCGAAGCAAACAGATATTTGTGCTCACACAAGAGCGACTCCACGTTTTGTTATCACTAACAAAACTAGCGGTGGATCTCATTGTCGTTGATGAAGCCCAGGGATTGGCGGATGGGCCGCGAGGAATGATCCTGCAGGACTGCTTAGAGCGCCTTCGCGCGGGAAATCCTAATGTGCAAACGGTCCTTCTTGCGCCCGGCGCTGAGGGCTTCGCAGACGTTGCCGAGGTCTTGGGTATCCCAGGACTTGTCGTTAAAGAAACCGAACTGTCTCCAGTCCAGCAAAATCGTGTTCAAGTGACCGTGAAACAAGGAAGTCCAAAACAGTTCTATTTATCGCTGTTAACACCTACAGCAATCAATGAAATAGGAATAGTTCCCACGAAACGGGGGGTAGCGGATCCGACGACCCGCCTCACCGTGGCAGCTTTGGAGCTCGGAAAGACCGGAGCGGCGCTGGTACCCTGTCTTGCTTAGCAAATGGATTGTTTACAAGCGGAAGAAGAACCCAAACGCGAAAATCAATGATGTGATTAGAAAGGCTTTCGAGTTTTTCGAACAGGTTCTGCGTTTTCAAATGGTGCAGGTCGGTAAAGCGTACCTTGATGTTCTCTATTACGTGCTCCAGGCACTAAAACTGACGGAGCGGCGCCGAGAGGCGTTCGATTTTTCCCTTGCCCTGGAACTAGGAGTATCCAGCACGACCGGCAGGTCGTTAGGAATCGCTACTTCGACATTTCAGCGGCGTATTTTGCCAGTAGATCGGTAATGAAATCCCTGATAGGCTCGGCTGCTTTCTGGATCTTTATGGAAATCAGTTTTGATTTTGCTGGCGCCAGGTCAGCTTTGGGATTGGACATGACGTACTGCAACAACCCCCATAATTCCTTGCGCTCTTCGTAAGTAAGCTTGTCATCGTGAAAAAGCAGGTCTTTGGCGGTTCTGAGCTTATCGTCCATCCAGGGATAAGGTTTTCCGCAACTGTGACAAAAGGATGGACAGTCATAGTTAGCTGCGGAATATTTCATTTTCCCGCGGATAAGCGCCTTGCAGGATAAACACTGGTGGATGCATTCAGATCCACATTTCGTGCAGTGCCCGGAGGGATCAAACGGGGTACTGTCGGAGCTCTGGACGTCTCCCTGCATGCAGATTTGGGCTTCGCAGTAGAGGGCGTCTGCTTCGGCTTTTGCCGCTTCAGTTTGACTTCGCTCAAGCTCGCGGAACACTGCCTCGATTATGTGGCTGCGGTCGGGCTCCGGCATCGATAGTTCCCCAAACCCGCCAGGGGTGTGTACAGCCAGTTGAGACCTCCATTGAACGGGATCGCCCGATGCGCGCGATGGGGCGTAAACGCGGTATTCCCGTCTGCCCAGATAAACGAGCGCAATTCGCTGCATGCCGCGGTTGTCACCTGAATCGTGCAGGAGCCGCTGCTCGATAATCACCTTCGCTTCTTCCATGGCCGGAAATCGTACCATGCGTAGGAGCGAGATTCTTGCACCAGCGAAGCCCTGTATCACTTTTCCCCGCCCTATAAGCTACCCCTGGGGTTTCTTGACCCTGTGCGCGGGGGTCGACTACACTTACTAATTCGGAATGGGCCGCTGAGGCGGCTTGTCGACCGCTATAGTGGTGTGTGGATAGCGGCTTGTGCTCGCGGGCGCCTGAAAGAACCTGCTCGCGCGGCACGTACTAAAAGAGGGGGATTGCTTTGCCAAAGCGCACATATCAACCGCGCAAACGCCGGCGTGCCAAGACGCACGGTTTTCGCGTGCGCATGAAGACGAAGGGCGGCCGCAAGGTGCTTGCGGCGCGCCGTAAGAAGGGGCGTCATCGGCTCACTCCCGAGTAGCTCGGGGCGGCTGGAGTTTCCCCGCGAGGCGCGGTTGGTGCGGCGCGGAGAGTTTGACGCGGTGTACCGCACCGGGATGCGCCGGTCGAGTTCCCACTTCACTGTTTTCTTTCGCGCGAATCAAATGCCGCAGAGCCGCTTCGGCTTCAGCATCAAGAAGGCGCTGGGCGGCGCGGTGGTGCGCAACCGCATGCGGCGGCGAATTCGCGAAATCGTGCGCTGCCATCGTCAGGAGATACCCGCGGGATGGGACATCGTCATACACCCGAAGAGCGCCATGGCGCGTGCGCCGTTCGCGGCGCTGACGGCGGATCTGCTGCGGCTGCTGCAGAGTGTGTAAAAACTTTGCCTTCCAACGTTCCGCTTTTCGAGGCTCCCCTCGAAGCTCGGGGCAAGCAGGGCAAACACGCTGTGCCTTCGCAAAAGATGGGTGTGCGGGTGGCGCTGTTCGCGCTGCACTTTTATAAGGCGTACTTGTCGATGCTGTTTGCTGGTAGCTGCCGGTTTGAGCCGACCTGCTCGCGGTATTCCTATGAAGCGGTGGAACGATTCGGCGTTCTGCGCGGGTCGTGGCTCACGCTGAAACGATTGCTGCGTTGCCAGCCGCTTTCGCGGAAATTCGGATTCGATCCCGTTCCGGAGACTTGGGAAGACACGCCAATTAGCTCTGCCGCGGCCGGCGGCGGACGCTCCATCGGTGCAAACGAGGTCCATTCGTGAGCGAGCAGGAAAAGAAGAAAACTCTTACCCCGGAACTGCGGATTTTGGTGGCGTCGCTGCTTTCCATGGGCGTGATTTTGTTGTGGGCGCGCTTTTTTGCACCGAAGCCGCCGATCGTGCCGCCGCAAGCGAATCGGCCTGCGCAGAGCGCGCCGGCTACTACCGGTGCGGCCGCAACTTCTTCGGCAAATCCTGCTTTGCCGCCCCGCGGAACGGCCACTGCGGTCTCGGCAGCCGCGCCAGTCACTGTTTCTGCGAAAAGCGACGCGCAAGAACGCACCATCGTCGTCGAGAACGATTTGTATCGCGTGGAATTCTCCAATCACGGCGGGGTGGTTAAAAGCTGGCAGCTTAAACATTACATGGACGACGCGAAACCGCCGCGGGTGCTGGATGTCGTGCACCCGGACGCGGCGACGCAGACCGGCGGTTGGCCGTTCGCCATCGTGCTGGATGACGCGCAGCTTGAATCGGCGGCAAATGAGGGGCTGTATCAGATTTCGTCGCCGGCCAGCAGCCTGAATGCTCCCGCCGACGTGGAGTTCTCCTGGAGCGACGGTCACCTGGAAGTGACGAAGCGCTTCCACTTCGATCACAGCTACGTGGTACGCGCGGAGACTTCGGCGAAGATGAACGGGGTGCCAATCACGGCGGGACTTGCGTGGCTCGGGGGCTTCGGCGATTTGACGGTGTCTAATCCAGCGCCGATCGATACGGTTTCGACCTTCTACACTGAAAACGGCAAGGTAACCAACGTCGCGGCCAAGAAACTCGACGGTGTGGACAAATGGGCCGGCGGCGTGTGGCAGGGCGGCAAGGATTGGACCGGGATCGAGGACCGCTACTTTACGGCGGTGTTTTTGCCGGCGAACGGCGCCGCGCCGGGTTCGCTCGAGACGCGCTACTGGAAATTGTCCCGGACGGTGCAGGTCGAAGGCAAGGATGCACAGGAGCCCGTACCGCAAGTGGCCACTGCGGCAACGACGCAACCCCTAGCGTTGCGCGTTTACGTCGGCCCCAAAGACTACGACGACCTGAAGAAGATGAATCCGCCGCTGCACGCGTTGGTGAATTTCGGCTGGCTGGAGTTCATCGCCGACCCGCTGTTTCACGGCTTGAAGTGGCTGCACGACTACGTTCCCAATTGGGGTTGGGCCATCGTCATCCTGACGCTGGTCATCAACATGCTGCTTTTCCCGCTGCGCATTTCCAGCTATCGCACCACGCTAAAAATGCAGCGCGTCGGGCCGGAAATCAAAGCGATTCAAGAGAAGTACAAGAAATACTCGATGCGCGATCCGCGCAAAGCGGAGATGAACAAGGAAGTGATGGCCGTGTACAGCCGCGAGGGCATCAACCCGGTGGGCGGCTGCTTCCAGATGTTCCTGCAGATGCCGATCTGGTTCGGGCTGAACACCGTGTTGCGATTCGCCATCGAGATGCGGCACGCGCGGTGGTTCGGCTGGATTACCGATCTCTCCGCCAAGGATCCTTATTACGTTTTGCCGATTATCATGGGCCTTTCGATGTACCTGGTTTCGAAGATGACGCCCATGACAGCCACTGATCCGCAGCAGCAGACGATGTTGAAGATCATGCCGATAACCATGGCGGGTATTTTCATGATCTCGCCGATTTCCAGCGGCTTGGCGGTGTATATTCTCACCAGCAGCCTTGTGGGCATCGTGCAGCAGGTGTGGCTGAACCGCACGCATCCCGTGACGGCGGTGGTGCCGGCCAAGCCTGCGCGCGGTAAGAAGTCTTAGAAACTCTTTCCCGCACCAGACTCGTACCCTTCGCTCGAGGACTTATGGCTCTAGAACTCATCAAGGATGGCCGGCTCGATAGGCAGGCGGCGGCCGAGGCGCTCCGTGAGTTTCTGGAAAAGACGGTGCGCGCGGCGGGATTCCAGTTGAAAGTGACCGTGCACGTGGTCGCGCCGGATGCGGGCGGCGACGCGGAAGTGATCGCCGACATCGACGGCAAAGATAAAGAGTTGCTGCTGGAGCGCGGCGCGGAAGTGCTGAAGGCGCTGGAGCATCTGGCGTTTCGCGCCTTGCGGCTGGAGACGGTCTACCACGAGAAAATTCACGTCGACTGCGGCGGCTACCGCGCGTTGCGTTTTGAAGAGCTGCGCATGACGGCGCGGGTGGCCGCGGAACGCGTGCAAACTTCGAAGCAGGCGTTTCGCTTGAATCCCATGTCGTCGCGGGAACGCCGCATCGTGCATCTTGCTTTGAAAGAAATGCCGGGCATTCGCACGGAGAGCGTCGGCGTCGGCGAGGAACGTCAAGTGGTGATCCATCCCGCGGACAGCAAGGTTGCTCGTTAGATTTTCCCTGTAAAACGTTTGTTAAGTGGCGCGGCCTCGGTCGGTGCCCACACGAGCGCCGGCTGCCTGTGAAGTCTATGCCACTATCGCCGAACCCAACCTTGCGAGATCACGTTTCCATCCGCGCCGAAGCGCACGCGATAGGTAAATGACGCGGGCCGATCGGGCCGCACGTGGGGAAAACGCAAGTCCGCGATTTCGACGATGGCGTCGTTGCCTTCTTTGTGGAAGCGCGTCACCGGAAAGCGGGAAAACCACAGCACGGTTTGTACTTCCGGGAGGCGCTTGGCCGCATCGATGTAGGAATTCGGATGAGCGTCCGGATAGAAGCGATACTCGAGTGGAAAAACTTCGGCGGCTGGATTCAGGGCCGCGGCTTGGACCTGGTCTGGGCCGCCGCTAAGATCCATGCGCGTCTCGTACACGCCGTGTGGCGTGAGAACCAAGCCGTCCCAGTGCCAAAGCGATGGCGGCAGAGGCAGAGCGCCTATCGCTTGCACATCGAGATGCTCAAGGGCGGCGAATTGCTGCACGCGGACGAGCGCGGCGTGATGAGTGAAGATCGCGAGCGAGATGTAGGCCAGAACGGTGATGAATCCTGCGACGTTCCAAGTAGCGTGACGAAGCTGCAATCCCCGGCCACGAATCGCGGGCAACAGAAAAAGGGCCGCTAGTATCACGATGATGGAGAGAAGTGCGCCGACGGAAATCGGGGCATTCACGGTTCGCGCGGTTCCCGCTACTGCCAACGCGCCGATGACGCAAACAATCCAACTTCCCAGTGCCCGACCCTGCAATCCTTCGCGCTTGGCATACACCCAGGCGAGGATCTGAGGCACCAGAAGAATCGCCGACAGCGTGAAGTCGACGATGAAAATCAAATCCCACGCGGGCCGCGACCATTGCAACGGTGACCACACCATGGTGCCGAAGGAAGTAACCAAATCCAGCAGGATGTGGCTCAGAATGCCGACGGCGTAGAGACCCGTCAGGGCGGCGAACGACGGCGCGTCCCAATTGCGCCGGCGCACAAACCAGCGCGTCAGTCCGGCGAGCGCCAAGGCAAAAACCGGCAGGCAAATCAGCGAGTGGGTGAAACTGCGGTGCCAGGTGAGGATGAGCAGTTCGTTATGCGAAAGCGCGTCGCGAATTACGTCGGAGTCCGGAAAAATGGCGCCGAGCATCAGCGACCAAGTGATGATTCGCCCGCGATTCATCGGCCGCGAGGTAACCAGGTCGTCGCCGCGAAAGAGCGCTTTGCCCATCAGGGCGCCCGCGATTCCGTGAGTGATGGTGTCCATGGTGGCCGCCAGTCTACAAGAAGCACGGATGAGATGGAATTTCAGCGCACCTGGATCAGCGGGGATCGCTTGGCGACCACACGGCCAATGCGATGACCTGAAACACCGTGGCGTCCCAGTGCAGCCAGCGCGGCATCGGCTGCTTCCGGTGCGATGGCGACGAGCAATCCGCCGGACGTCTGCGGGTCGAATAGAAGATCCTGATATTCGGGCGAAACACCGGCATCGAACGCCGCGCAATCGCCGATGAACGCGCGATTATTCTTGAGGCCGCCGGAGAGATGGCCTTCGCGAGCGGCTTCGAGCGCACCGGGGAAATAATCGAAGGCGGCATGATCGATCTCGAAAGAAACGGAGTCGATGCCGTGCGCTGGATCGCCGAGCGCCATCTCGCGCGCGTGCCCGAGCAGGCTGAAACCCGTGACATCGGTGACGGCATGGATCACGCGGACGGCGGCGGATTTCTCGTCGATCTCTTGAAGCGCCGCGGCCGCGGAGCGGTTCAGCCGGGTCATCGCCGAAACAACGGCAGCGAGCGACTCCGAGGTTGCGCGATCTTTCTTTAACGCGGTGGTGATCACTCCGGTGCCCAGGGGTTTGGTGAAGAGCAGTGCATCACCGGCGCGGGCCCCGACATTGCGCCAAACGCGATGCGGATCGATCAGTCCGGTGACGGCGTAGCCGAAAAGCATATCTTCGTTGCGAATTGAATGCCCGCCGATCACGCTGCACTTAGCTTCGTTCATCTTGGCGATGCCACCGCAAATGATCTGCTCCAGGATCGCGGGATCGCCTTTCTCCGGAAAGCCGACGATCGATAGGGCGGAGATGGGGTGGCCGCCCATGGCGTAGACATCGGAGAGCGCGTTGGCCGCGGCGATCTGGCCGAACAGATGAGGATCATCCACGATCGGGGTAAAGAAATCGACGGTCTGGACCAGAGCTAGTCCCTCGGCGAGAAGATAGATTCCCGCGTCATCATTGGTGTCAAAGCCCACCAGAACGTTGGGATCGGTTTGCCGCGGCAGTTTTCGCAGGATGGCATCCAGTGTTGCCGGATTGAGTTTTGCCGCGCAGCCCGCGGCTTTCGCCATCGCCGTCAGTTTCACATTTTCCGCCAAGGTCACACCTCGCTTTTTGCATTATAAAGATGCTGGCGCTTACGCGCTCGTAACATTGTTCCGTTAAGGTTGCGCCTGGCTCGTGAACGTGTTTTCATCCCCGGATGCCTTGGGATGTGTGGCTGATCTTTTTCGTGCTTGGCGTTGTCGTGCCCTGGCGTGGGCGCATGCGCCTGCGAGAGTTGCTGGCGAAGCCTCACGTTGGAACGGGTGAACGCGTTTCGCTCTATGCTTCGACCATTGCTTTTCAGTGGGTTACCGCTGGGGTCGTCGGATGGCGAGCCTGGGCTCGCGGGTTTACCGCCGCTCAACTAGGGCTCCTCACTCATGGTGGATCGAAAATCCCTGTTGCCGCGGTCTTAGGAGCTGGCATTCTCGGCGGCTTACACTGGCTCAATCTTCGCCGCATGGGCCGCCTGCCGCCGAAAACTAGAGGCGTGCTGCAAGCTCTGGCGGAACGAATCCTGCCGCAATCGCCGGTCGAGATCCTTCCGTTCTTGGCGCTGGCCGTCACTGCGGGCGTTTGCGAAGAGTTCCTTTATCGCGGTTTTGCGATGGCGGCGTTCGATCGCGCGGGGTTGCCGGTCTGGAGCGCCTTGCTGCTTTCCTCAGCTCTGTTTGGCCTGGCGCATCTCTATCAAGGGCGCGGGGGGCTCGCCGGCACGATGATTCTAGGAACACTGTTCGCGGCGGCTCGAATCCGGTACGATAGCGTGGTTCCCGTAATGTTGTGGCACGTGGCGGTGGACGTTGTGGCCGGCATAGTAGGCCCCAGGTATTTGACGGGGCGGCCGGTGTCGACTGGAGATATAACTTCGTAAGTACTAGTACTACACCTATGCCCCTCCCCGTCCCCGCGCCCCCATCCGCCGAAGCTGTGCGCCGTGCCCTTGGTGAGTTTCAGGTCACTGTGGATGACGCACAAGTCTCGCAAATTCAACGATATATAAAACTGTTAGGGACCTGGAACGACAAGGTTAATTTGACGGCGATTCGCGATCCCTTGGAGATATTGTATCGACATTTCTGCGAATCGATGTACGCGGCGGCCGCAGTGCCGCTGGAAGTGGGTCGGCTCGCCGACGTTGGGTCCGGCGGCGGCTTTCCCGGGGTGCCACTGAAGATTGTGCGCCCTGATTTGCAGGTGTTTTTGGTGGAGTCGAACGTGAAGAAGGCTACTTTCTTGGCGGAAGTTGTTCGTGAGCTTGAACTTACGAACATATCCGTTCTGGTCAGCCGCTACGAGGAATTAGGCGAGGAGCTTGCTCCTCTCGATGTGGTCTGTTCTCGCGCGGTTGGTGAATTTGGTCCCTTTCTAAAGTGGGCGGGATCTGAGCGCATCGCAGCCGAACAGGTCGTCCTTTGGATTGGTGGGCGGGATCTCGAGGAAGTTAGAGGCATTCCAAGCTGGGAGTGGCGCGAGCCCATTGCCGTGCCTAGGTCATTGCAGCGATTTCTGCTGGTTGGAACCCGAAAGATCGCTCCACGCTAGGCGTTGCAGACTCGCAAGCGCCGATTTCGCCAATTTCGATCAAGAGAGACTCGAACGTTATGGTCTGGTTACGGATTTAGGTTTGGATCCGCCAGGGACAAAGGGCGGCAGAGTGAGTCGGCGAGCCTCCAATAACCGGATTCATGTGAAAGGAATTGCTTTCTCCGGGACTCAAATGCTTAGCTTGCAAGGCAATATGCATTTGACGGAAGCAAATAGAGAAGCCGACTGAGTGTGTAGGATCAACCGGGATTCTTCGGGCGGACGTTCCACGTGGAACGAAAGCTTTCAACTAAGTTCCACGTGAAACATTTGAGTCTCCTCTCCATTCCGGGCGACGGGCGTGAGATTAAATTGAACACGTGCTTGCGCCAGGAGGCGCGATCCACAATATTTTATTGTTCCACGTGAAACACCTTGCATCCCTTGATCGCGTTTGCTAAGTTTTCGCCCACGGGGGGATTTCTTGGTGCGTATCATCGCGGTCGCAAATCAAAAAGGCGGCGTTGGAAAAACAACCACCGCGGTAAACCTTGCCGCCTGCCTCGCGGCCGCCGAACAGCCCACTCTGCTTGTCGATTGCGACTCCCAGGCCAATGCGACCGCATCGATTGGCTTTGCGAAGGATCCTTCGCGCAGAACTCTGTACCACGCACTGATCATGAACGAGCCCTTCGACAGAATCGTGCAAAAATCGCAAGTCGAGGGGCTTGATGTCATCCCGGCAGATAAAAATTTGGCCGGCGCCGCTGTAGAACTCGTCACGGCGGAGAATCGTGAATTCCAACTCAGGGCTTTTTTGAACGGCATTCGCGATAGATATCGCTTCATCATATTGGATTGTCCACCCGCTCTCGATTTGTTGACTTTAAATGCGCTGGTCTCGGCCAGTGCGGTCTTGGTTCCAATCCAATGTGAGTATCTGGCGCTGGAAGGCGTGTCGGAGCTGCTCGATACTTTGATGCGAATTCGGCGAACCCTGAATCCCAAACTCGAGATCGAAGGCATCGTGCTGACGATGTTCGACGAACGGACTACACTCTCCCGCCAGGTAGCCACGGATCTGCGCAGTTTTTTCGGGGCGCAGGTATTTCAGAGCGTAATCCCCCGCAATGTGCGCCTTGCGGAGGCGCCGAGTTTTGGTAAACCGATTATTTTCTATGACATTCACAGTAAAGGGGCGGAGGGTTACACACAGCTCGCCCAGGAGGTAATTGTAAATGACGAGAAACGCGCTGGGACGGGGGCTAGGAGCGCTCATTCGGGAGCCTGAACCGCAGGTGCCCGCCGCGTCCGGGCCGATTGCGCCTTACTCAGCAACAATGGTGGGTGGTACAGCTGTGGCCCCTGCGCGTGACGGCGCGCCGACAGGTCCACTACAAATTGACATCGATTTAATAGAACCGAGCCCTTTTCAGCCGCGTACGCGGTTTCGGGAAGAAGCCCTGGAAGAATTAATGCGCTCGATTCAAGCGAGTGGCATCATCCAGCCCCTGGTAGTCCGCCCGATCGGCAATCGATTTCAACTTATTGCAGGGGAAAGACGCTGGCGAGCCGCTCAACGCGCGGGCTTGAGCAAAGTGCCGGTCATCGCCCGCCAAGTCCCGGACGAACTGGCGCTGGAGATGACCCTGGTCGAGAACATCCAGCGCGAAGACCTGAATGCCATCGAGGCTGCCCGGGCTTTTGAACGGCTTATGGCGGAATTTCAACTCACACAGGAGGCGGTGGCGGAGCGCACGGGGAAGGATCGCGCCACGGTGGCAAATTCGGTGCGACTGCTGAAACTGGAGCCGACGATTCAGGACTGGATCGAAGAAGGCAAACTAACCGCCGGCCACGGGCGAGCACTCTTGGCTGTTGCTGACTCCCAGCTGAGGATGCGTTATGCGCAACGAGCCTCCCGTGGTGGTCTAACGGTGCGGCAGATCGAGCGTCTGGCCTCGCGACGATCGAGAGGTGGAGGTGTGCCAACCGAAGTACATGTGGACGCGAACATTCGTGCGGCGCTCGACGAATTGCAGCGGCATTTAGGAACGAAGGTTTTGCTGCGGCAGAAGACGAAGATTCGGCCCGGAAGCTTGGTTCTGGAATATTACGACGATGCGCAGCTCATGGGAATCTATGACCGCTTGATGAAGTAATGCAATGTGTTTTCCCCGGGGTTGTAGGTGCCCATCTGTTCAGGCATCTGTTTCGACAACTCACTTCCTACTGTGCGTTGACTTGCCTGCAAACGCGGCTACAGTAGAAAGGTCTACTGGGGGATGTTATGTCTTGGAAGTGGCCCGGCACGTCAAAGAATGGCAGCAGTAGTGAAGAGTGGACTGGCTTCATCGACCAGGGCGTAACACTCGAAGGCACGCTGCAGCTTAAAGGAACCTTCCGCATTGATGGAAACGTCAAGGGCAACATCATATCCGAACAAACAGTGGTTTTGGGCGAGCGCGCCAAAGTCGAAGGGCAGATCGAAGGCAATCGCGTCGTCATTGCTGGGCGATTCGACGGCGTAATTTTTGCTAAGGGCCGAGTGGAGATCGAAGCCAAGGGCGTCGTGACTGGAGAAGTGCACTCCCCGTGCATGGTGATCGACCCTGGCGGCATCTTCGACGGTCGCTGCCACATGCTTGCGTCCTCCGATGCATCTACCGGCGTGACGATTCCAATCCGCGCGGCCAGCTCGGCGTAGGCTAGGCTTTTCCCTGAGTACGTCAAATCAAACATTCCCGCGCTGTAACCATTATTGTAACGAAAATAGGTTAGGTTGGTCGCGAATTCCTCCTGTGATGAGGAGTGGGACTCACTGCCCGTCTCGGCTCCAAGTCATTGAGATACCAAGGCGCGTCCGCGCCGGGTTGACAGAATTCCTACCGACGACTATCTTTCGAGAAGGCTGAGGGGCTCCCTTCATGAGAATTCTTGTTGTAGGCGGCGGCGGCCGCGAGCACGCTCTGGTGTGGAAGCTAAGACAGAGCGCGCTCGTGGAAAAGATCTGGTGTGCACCGGGCAATGCCGGCGTCTCCGAGGATGCGGAATGCGTCGCCGTAGAACCCGCCGATGTCGCCGGACTCGTAGCGTTGGCCGAGAAGATCGGGCCGGACCTGACCGTGGTGGGCCCCGAGCTGCCCCTGGTTAATGGCATTGGAGACGTCTTCCGGCAGCGCAAATGGCCGGTCGTCGCCCCTTCCCGGCAAGCCGCTCAGCTGGAGGGCAGCAAGGTCTTCTCTAAAGAGTTCCTACAGCGTCATAATATCCCCACGGCGGAAATGTATGGAGTGTGTACGTCGACAGAAGAGGCTCACCGGGCGCTCCGTTCCGTGAAGTGGCCTGTAGTTCTGAAAGCAGACGGCCTGTGTGCTGGCAAGGGTGTCCTCGTGACAGCCGACCACCAGGCCGCCACCGGTTTCATTGACCGGCTCATGGAGAAAAATGAACTCGGCCCCGGTGGGCAGCGGATCCTTTTAGAAGAGACCATTGAGGGGGAAGAGCTTTCTTTTATTATAGTTACAGACGGAGAACGTTACGCCCCTTTGGTCCCCACGCGTGACCATAAGCGTGTTTTCGATGGCAACGAAGGGCCAAACACGGGGGGCATGGGGGCTTATTCGACGGACGATCTCCTCCCTGCAAGCCTCCGTCAGGCGATTCTTGCAAATGTCGTCGAGCCGACAATTCATGGCCTGGCCGCAGATGGCATTCGTTATCAGGGTTTTCTGTATTTCGGGCTGATGCTAACCGAGTCGGGACCCAAGGTGCTGGAGTTCAATTGCCGACTGGGGGATCCTGAAGCTCAGGCCATTATCGCGCGGATGGATTTTGACCTTGCCGAGGTCTTGGCGGACGTCTCGGCAGGACAACTCGCCCCTGCAAAGATTCGCTGGAAGCGTGGTGCAAGTGTGTGCGTGGTGCTCACTGCCGGTGGATACCCTGGTAAGTTTCAGAATGGAAAAGAGATACATGGACTAACCGATATTGGGGCCGGTAGCGGTGTTAAGATTTTGCATGCCGGAACGCGTCGTTCCGGCGACTCCTTTGTTACCAATGGCGGCCGCGTGCTTGGAGTTACCACGACTGGAGCTTCTCTGGACGCCGCGCTATCGGCAGCATACGAAGCTGCGGGGAAAATCCATTTCGACGGGATGCACTACCGCAAGGACATCGCTGGTCGAGTCGACCGGGTGCGAGCGGCGGGAGATTAAATCGAAGGCGCAACTATTCGGTCGCGGCGATTCCATCGAAAGATCGCCTGAGTTTCAGGGTTTAGGCCTCTTGCGCAAGGAAGGCGCGTCGGGCGGGCGGTCTTTGTCTTCCTCCCCTTTTTCGGCCTTTTCGACCGGTTCGCTCGGAGGAACGACCCAGTCCAGTCCATGCTCGCGTTCCATGGTGCCGAGCAGGAACGTCGCGTTACCGGCAAGCAACGGCAGCACGGCGCGGAGAAAGTCGGTGGCGTCTACCGACACGGCTTTCTGCGCTTGGCCCCGATCGACCGCTTCCAAGACCTTCGCGAACTTCGGCTCCCCACCCCGCAGATGCCCAATGCGTGGGTCATTCCCTTGGATAAGTTCCATAAGTGTCGGGCCCTTGGTCTGCGGCGGGTAGCGTGTTTCGACGATGGTGCGCGGGGCCCCTTTTTCCGGCGGATAGAGCTGCTCAAAACGGGGTCGCAGGATGCGCGTCTGCCAGTACTCGCCGCGTACGGCAACCTGCTCTTGATGTACGCGGTATTCGATGGTCCACACTTCCGGTCCGTAGTCATTGGGCGCGTAGCCAATCACCACGACCTCAAAGAGCGGCTCGTCCGCGGCAACGTCGATTTTGTGGTGCAACTGAGCGACGAGGGGGCGCAACTCCTCGAGAAACGCAACGCCGATGGTTTCCAAATCGGGCTCGGCTTCACCTACCTGCATCTGGTTTCGCGGATCGCGCGGGCCGATGCGCTGAAAGTTGCGCTCCAGGCGCACCGGCTTGGGATCGACGGGAAGCCTCCACTCCGACGCGCCCAACAGCACTCCGATATGAGTGTTGTCCAACTCCATGACGCGCGGTGGAACCGACCCGGTCTCGACGGGCTGATCAATGGCGGCGAAAACGATGACGTTGTCCTTGGTGACGTGAACGATGACGCGGCCGCCGGCAAGGTTAGCCACGATTTCGTCTTCGCGGCCCTGTGACTGGGCGAACGCCGTCGAGCACAGGCACAGCGCCGCCAGAATGAGCGGGAAAACTCCGCGACTCGGTCGGGGCAGCATCCAGCGGGTATTCATCGCTTCTCTATCCTACGGCGTCCGCAAGCCCAGACGATACAAGGAATTACTTGACCGAAACGGCGGCGGCGGCCGACTTCGCTTGCGCCAGAAGTTTGTCGAGCGCCGCGCGGTCAAGATAGTTGCCTCCGCGAATCACCGCGGCGATCTTTCGCGTGCTCCCGATGTCTTCCAGCGGGTTCGCGTCCAGCAGCACCAAATCTGCAATTTTGCCGTTCTCAATCGTACCGAAGTCGCGCTCCCGCCCTAGAAATTGCGCCGCTCCTCGCGTCGCGGCTTGGAGTGCCTCGCCCGCCGTGAAGCCGGCGCTAACCAACTCGGCAAGCTCCTTGTGCAAGCTCTCGCCAGTAAAAACAAATGGATCGAGCGAATCGGAACCAACCAGGAGCGGTATTCCCGCGCGATGCAACTCACCCGTTAATTTCCAATCGTTCGCGGCCTGCCGCGCCAGCCACGCCGCGCGTTCCTTCATCTGCATATCGTCGAAGGAGTCCCGCCACTGTTTGGCCAGCGCCGGAGGAACGAAGTCTAACTGCGGATCATCGGTTTTCCAGTTCTCCGGATGCGAGGTGATGTCCAGCGAAGCCAGCGTTGGTGTAACCCATGTGCCGTTTTTCTTTAGGGTCTGAATTAGAGCGCTGGCCTTCTCCGTGCTATAGGTCGCGTCCGCCTGATGCGCGATCTGTTCCCACGCTACGGAATCGCCCTTTTGTTCCGCGGCAACCAGGCGCTGCCGCAGTTCGTCCTCCCGCGACGAAAACGAAAGCGAGAAGGCGCTGTAGAGCAAGTGCTCGATGCTGCGCATGCCTGCGTTCGAGGCTTCGGCGGCGCTCACTTGAAATGGCAGGTGCCCTCCGAAAGGGATGTTTTGCTTCTTGGCCTCATCGGCAATCGCGAAAAACACTTCCTTGGAAGGCACCGAGATAATCTTGATGAAATCTGCGCCGCGTTTTTTTAAGTCGCGAACCGCTGCGCGGGCCTCTTCCGCATCGGTCACAGGATATTGCTCCGCCGTTTTCTTGCCGCTACCGACGAGAAACGGGCCAGCGGCGACAATGTGCGGGCCCAGCAGCCCCCCGCTCTCGATCTCCTGCTTCCATGCCAGCAGAACGTCGAGGTCGCCGCCCATATCGCGCACGCCGGTAATGCCGTTGGCAAGAAGAAGCGGAAGGAGGACTTGCTTGCTCCAGGCAGGATCGGCGTCCAAACCAGCGATGTGCACGTGCATGTCCCACAGACCGGGAATGAGGAATTTTCCGTGCGCGTCGATGACTCGGGCGTCCTTCGGCGGCTTAACGCGCGCGGCCGGCCCTACGGATGCAATGCGGCCGTTCTCAATGACCACTGTCTGATCCGGTGGAAGAGCCTTCCCCGTGCTGTCGACGATCGTAGCGTGGGTAAGGACGAGGCCCTGCGCAACAACTCGCGGCGATGCGCCACCTGTCATCGGAAGGAGTGCCAATAACCAGAATTTTGCGAGACGCTTCACGTCAGACTCCCACTAGAACGAGTTTCCGGCGCTTTGGTCACAGTATCACAGGCGTTCCACCGGACCGCGCGTGCGGTCTTGCTCGAAAGAAGCACCCTTTATCTTTCCGGGTGGCCACGGCGTCCAGTAGAATAGACGATGGAACTACCAGGATGGTGACCCGACGATGGGACTGAAGAATCCGAAAAGTATCAAGCACAACGGCAAGCGCTTGACCGAAATTCTAGCCGCCCACGAGGAGTTCTTCCGCGGACATGACGGCGGCGCGCGCGCGGACCTGACCGGCGCGGACTTGTCCAGCGCCGATCTCAGCGGCGTGAATTTAAGCGGAGCCATTCTTCGCAATGCCAATCTCGAAGGCACCGACCTGCGCAAAGCCAAGCTCCCCGGAGCGGACCTTTCCGGCGCGAATCTGCGCAAGGCCGATTTGCGAAACACCGACATGACGGAAGCGATTCTCCCCGGCGCGAATTTGAGCGAAGCGCAGGCCAGCGGCATCGAGTTTTTCCGCTGCGATCTTTCCAATGTGAATTTTCAGGGGGCGCAGCTCCGCAACGTCAATCTCCGTTACGCCAACGTCAACGGCGCGAAATTCAGCGGCGCGGACCTGGGCGTGGCCATCCTGCGCGAAACGAATTTGACGGGAGCAGATCTTTCCGGCGTGGACCTTTCGACGACGCTCCTGCCGAAGGGCTTTGTGCTGGTGCCGACCAAGTAGAAAAGCGCTGGAGCGTTAACACGCCATTCATACAAACTAGTAACGGAGAGGCACGTAGCCGTGGCAATCGGCTTCTCTGCGTGATAGCCTCTCGCGGAAGAGTAAATCCCCCCTCCTTGTGAGTCCTGTGGCTGCGACTACTACACATCTCGATCATTCCGCCGCGAGAGAGCGCGTGCTTCTGGTGGTCCGCCGCTTGCTCGAAGAACTCGGCAGCCAGGGCGCGCTGCCCATGCTCGGCGGGGCGTCGCTTCTAGACCGCGATCTGGGACTTGGCAGCCTCGAACGCGTGGAGTTGCTGGCGCGGCTGGAAACAGAGTTTGGCGTGCGCCTGCCCGATCGGGTCGCCGCCGAAGCCAACACACCGGAAGATCTGACGCGCGCAATTCTCGGCGTGCCTGCCGGAACCGCGGAGGAAGAAAGCGCGCCCTCGGCGTTGCGCGCTTCGGTCACCGCACAGAAGCGTCAATGCGAAACCCGGGAAGCAGGCGTCTTTTCCACGCAAACACTGCTCGATGTGCTGCGCTATCGCGCCACGCAGGATGCCGATCGCGCCCATCTTCTGATCACCGAAGATACCGACGGCCAAGAACGCAGCGTCACCCTGACTTTTGGCGAGCTCTATGCCGCCGGGCAGCGTTGCGCGGCGGAACTGGCGCGCCGCGGCGTGCCCGCGGGCGGGCGGGTAGCGCTGATGCTCCCTACTTCTCGCGCGTTTTTTATTTCCTACGCGGGTATTCTTCTCGCCGGCGCGATTCCGGTGCCAATCTATCCGCCGTTTCGGGCCGACCGCATCGAAGAGTACGCGGCGCGGCAGTCGGCAATTTTGAACAACGCCGAAGTATGTCTGCTGCTGACCTTTCGCCGCGCGGAAGCGGTCGCGCACCTGCTGAAACCTCGCGTGCGTTCGCTGGCGTCCGTGGCGGATGCAGAAAAGTTGATCGACGCCGCGGACAAGGCGCCTCCGCCCGCTCCAGGAGCATTACCCGCGCATCTTAGCGGCAGTCGCGCGCGGCGTTCCACCGACATCGCTCTCTTACAATACACGTCGGGCTCGACCGGCGATCCGAAAGGCGTGATGCTGACGCACGCGAATCTTCTCGCCAACATGCGCGCCATCGGCGAGGCCGTGCAAATGGGCCCAGGAGATGTCGGGATCAGCTGGCTGCCGCTGTACCACGACATGGGCCTCATCGGAGCGTGGCTCACACTGCTGCACTACGGCATGCCGCTGGCGGTAATGTCGCCGCTTGCGTTCCTCACTCGCCCAGAGCGTTGGCTATGGGCCTTTCACAAACACCGCGGAACGATTGCGGCTGCCCCGAATTTCGCGTACGAACTGTGCGTGCGAAAAATTGCCGACAAAGACATCGAGGGACTGGATTTGAGTTCGTGGCGCGTGGCCATGAACGGCGCCGAGCCGGTCAACCCGGAAACAATGGAGCGTTTTACGGCGCGATTCGCGCGCTATGGGTTTCGTCACGAGGCACATCTTCCCGTATACGGCCTCGCCGAATCCTCGCTGGCGGTTACCGTGCCGCCGCTCAATCGCGGCCCCCTTGTCGATCGCGTCGAGCGCGAGACGTTCGCGGCACAGGGTCACGCGGTTCCCGCCACGCCGGGAAGCGGCAATTTCATTTCGTTTGTTTCTTCCGGCGGGGCATTGCCGAATCACGAAGTGCGCATTGTCGACGACCACGGACAAGCAGTGCCGGACCGCACCGAGGGTTTTCTGTGGTTCCGCGGGCCTTCGGCCACCACTGGCTACTACCATAACACCCCAGCGACCGAAAAATTGCTGCCATTGGGCCCTCCCGCCAGCGGTGAGGAGTTTGCCTGGGTCGATTCCGGCGACCGCGCGTATCGCGCCGAAGGGGAAATCTACGTCACCGGCCGCATGAAGGACATCATCATCAAGGGCGGACGCAATTTGTATCCGCACGAAGTAGAGGAACTCGCGGCGCGCGTGGAAGGCATTCGCAAGGGCTGCATCGTGGCCTTCGGTATAAAAGATGAAGCCTCGGGAACGGAAAAACTGATCGTCGCCGCCGAAGTACGAGAGCGCGATGCCGGGCGGCGTGCAGCGATTGCCGCCGCGGTGACCCAACAAGTCGCCCAAGGACTCGGCATCCCGCCCGACCGCGTGGAACTCTTGCCGCAGGGAAGCATTCCCAAAACCTCGAGCGGTAAACTTCGCCGCGAAGAAACCAAGCAACTTTTCATCGACGGCACGTTGTCCGCGGAAAAGCCTCCCGCATGGCTGCAAATCGCCCGCCTCAGCGCCGGCGGCGCGATGCGCGGCCTGGGTCGGACGCTAGCATCATGGATCGGCCGCGGCCTGGAGATGCTCTACGGCCTGTATTTCGGGGTGATCTTTTTCCTGTGGATTGTGCCTACCTGGGCGATCGTGAATTTCATCAACGACCATCGCGCCGCCGGACGTTTTACATCGTCTGCGCTAAAGGTACTGTTCGCGGTTATCGGCTGCCCAGTGCGCGTCATCGGCAAGGAATACATGGATACTCCCGGCGCAAAAATGTACGCGTCCAATCACACCAGCTTTTTCGATGTGCTGCCGCTGATGCTCGGGCTGGGCGTCCCCTATCGCTTCGTCGCCAAAATGGAAGTGCACGGCATGCCGTTCATCGGCACCTTCCTCCGGCAGATGGGACATCTTTCCTTCGATCGCACCGATGCGAATTCTCGCCTGCGCCAGGCAGAAGAGATGGAAGTGATTCTGCGGCGTGGCGATTCCGTGTTCGTATTTCCCGAAGGCACATTCACCTCCGACGACGGCATTCGCCCGTTCCAGCTCGGCGCCTTCAAGGCGGCGGTAGTGGCGGGTGTGCCGATCATTCCCGTTTCGCTCCAAGGGACCCGCAGATTCCTGCGCGAGGGCACCTATCTTCCGCGGCCCAGCAGCGTGACCATCACCTTGTCCCCTCCCATTTATCCGCGCGCGGCCAGCCCCGCGGCGAGCGGCGGCGAATCTTCGGACTGGCATGAGCTCATTCGCTTGCGCGATCAGACTCGCGAATCCATCGCACGCCACGTAAGCGAACCGGTCCTCTAGCAGGTTCCTACAAAATCACGGAACGTACAGAATTCTGGAGGTTTATCCGCCAAAATTCTTTGTGTTTTCCTGCAACGCCACCCGGCCCTTCCCGCATCTGTGTAAGAAGAAAAAATAAAAGGGAAAGCGGACCTGCCTTCCTGCCTAGGGCACACCGCGAAATGCGCAGCCGCGCGCTTACGCTGGCTCGCGCAAACAGACGGACATACAACTAGGAGGCGTTATGAAGTTAAAGGTAGTGGTGTCTTCACTTGCTTTTCTTTTCTTATTCGGGGTGGCTGCCGCGCGCGCGGACGACACGCCGAAGATCGACGTTTTCGCCGGGTATTCCTATATGCGGGGAAATCCCTCCCGGGATTCCGGGCTGCATGGTTTCAACCTCAATGGAGCGCAATTCTCTGTTTCCTACAACCTGAACAGCTGGCTCAGCGGCGTCGCTGAAATCGATGGGTATCACACCTCGAGGTCAGACGTCTTCACCTGCACGATCGGCAATTGCCCAGCCAACGGGATAACGGCAACAGGCAACCTATGGACTTACCTCGCCGGACCGCGTTTCAGCTATCGCCATCTCGGACGCTTCACGCCCTTCGCGCAAGTGCTCTTCGGAGCTACGCATGTCACCCCAAGCGTGTTCCTCACCAGCAATCAAACCAGCTTTACGACCGCTATAGGTGAGGGCTTCGACTTCCGCCTTACGCGGCACTGGTCGATTCGGCCGATCGAGGTGGACTATCTGCTGACGCACTTCAAAGAGAATGTCAGCGCGCTCAACGTCAACCCCGGTTCGCAGCCACAAAACAATGTGCGCGCAACTACAGGTGTCGTCTTCCACTTTTGACGCTTCACCCACATTCCGTCAGCGCATGACATCGGTTGCCCGGCGTAGGCAGAAGGGCCGCGTGCGGTTTAGGCAGACGCGCGGCCCTGTGCGCCGACTTTTTTCGACGTGCGGCTATTCAACGTTGCATGGTGTAGATGACCGAAATGTAAGTATCGATCTCCACGGGCTGGCCGTTGAGCACCGTGGGGGAATAGCGCCACTGGCGCACGGCATCCATCGCCGATTGATAAAACAGCGGATCTCCGCCCGCTACTTGCAGGGACTGAATCGAGCCGTCGGTGGCAATGACCGCTTTGAGTTCCACGCGGCCATTGCGCCCCAGTTGTTTCGCCAGCGTTGGGTACACCGGCTCAACGCGATGAGTCAGCATCGCCGGATCGAGACGGGTCATGTGGACCCGTTCCGTCCTGGCTGGTGCGTCCGGAGGTGGCGGCGGCGGACGTCGGTCGTTTGCTCCGCCAATATTGATGCAACCCGGGCACAGCGTGGCTCCGCCGGGGCCCGTCGGAACGCCTGGCGGCACCGGATCTGTTGGCGGATCGGCGCTGACGTGCGAGGTCGGAGCCGCTGGAGGAAGTAAGGGACAGATCACGCAAACGGTGTGCGTAAAACGTCGTTGCTTGTCGTGCGGCGTTTCTACACGTGTCGCACCGCTCGAATGGTGATAGGGAGGCAGCGGGATATAACTGGCAAAGGCAATCCGCGCTGGCTTGCCGAATAGTGGAACCAGGATCAGCGCAGCCAGTGCCGCACCTTGCAAGGCGACCGAGATCACCAAGGCGCGGCGGCGCACGCGACGCTCGCGCGTGCGCTGCTCCGCGTCGCCATCGACCAGACATCCTTTCAAAAAACCAGAGCTTTCACGGGGAACGGGTTGGGGCTCGACCAACATCACGCACCTCCACACAAGAATGCTGCGAGGCAGCAGGAAGAATTTTTGCGGCGCCGGCTCCCTGTGTGCTTCTCACAGGAGACCGGCGCCGCGCTCGCAGGGATGTGAGGGTTGCGCGCGTCCTCACTGCGTTTGACACCAGCCCGGGCAACAAGTTCCCCGAGCTGCTAGGCAGCAGGATCTTCGTCCCACCTTCGCCAGCCGCTGGCTTGGCGGCTCCATCGAAAGCTCTGAAGGCTCTGAGTCGTTCGCAACTTACAGAAAAAAAGATATTTACAGAGGTCTGTATCGAAGTGGCATGCTGGCGCATCACATGCTTTGTGGACGTGGATCTAAGGAGGCGTGAACCCATGGACCGGCGCAATATTGAAACTGTAGGCGTGCGCCGCACCGGCTGGGCCGCTCTGGACCGCGATCCGCAGGAGGACAAGGTCGAATATGTGTGTCCCCACTGCGGCACTCGGGGCCAGAAGAATGCCCGTCGCGAGCGGACGCAATATCATTTTACCGATGGCTTTTTGCAGGACTTACAAGGCGAAGTGACCAACTGCCGTTCGTGCAATCAATCGCTGCGGGTGGTGCCCGTAGTGCTGCTTCACGATCAGGACGAGACCCGGCGCTTCGAAGCAGTCTTTTCCGACGAACTGCCCGTAACGACGCACTGAATTTTCTTCACCTCAAATAATGACGGGGCGCAGCAACCTGCGCCCCGTTTTTATTTTTGCGCTTTAGCGCCAAGCTTAGTAGCGATGCCAACAGCCAAAGCGGTCCCGCCAGCCATGCTCGAACGCTTCCCTCCGTTCGAATCGCCAATAATTCGCCTGCGGGCTGTAATAGCCGTGATGCTCGACGGCCTCATGGGCGCGCCAGTTGTCGTATCGGACCACCGGGCGACGGTAATCGTCCCGGTCGTGCGCCTGCGCACCCGGCGCTCCCGCAAAGAACAGAAAACCGCTTAGCGCTGCCGCAGCCAGCGCGGCTTTGCCAAATACAGATTTCAGCAGATGCCTATGCAGTTGCATAACATCCTCCTGGGAGCGCCTCCCTGGCTGGAATCCGGGGTTTGCGTCCTGCCTATAAAACACCCTGGCGCCGGAAATGTCGCGGTGGCAAAACCAAAGCCATTTGCCGCTGTTATTCGTTAGCTTCAAACAAAAAAGGAGCGCAGCGGGTCATCCGCTGCGCTCCAGATTTACTGGCTCTTTCGAGCCGCTGTCAATCAATGCGGATGGCCGTGGTCATCGTCCCAATCGCGATCGCTGTGCCAGCGGTGGTCATCTTCGTCCCACCACTTGTGGTCCGTCTTCCAGCAATACTCGCGAGCTTCCCGCAGTTCGTGCCGCGCGTGTTCAGCTTGTTTGCTGTCCCAACCGTGGTGTTCCACGGCTTCGTGAACCTTATGATCGGCCCTCGCCAGGCGATTCTGGCATTCCCTTTCGTCTGCGCGAACCGTTGGTACACTCGCGAACGCAAAAAATCCGGCGAGCGCGGCGCCGGCCAGGATGAATTTAGCAAAACCCTGCTTTTTCGAGCGATGTTGTGTCTCCATCCGATTCTCCTTCTCTTCGGTGAGCATTCCAGGTCGACAAACACTATAGAGCCGAGTCAGGGCCGCCGCCATACGAGGAGTTCCGGGTAACCGCAGGGGGAAAGCCTGTAGGAGGCCAAGCCCGCTAAACGCCTGCTCGGCCCCTAGCTTACAAGTCCGAATCCAGCTCCATGTGGTATTGCTCCAACCCGCTGCGAATACGCTGAAAAGCCTCGTCCACGGTGTCGGCAAACTGCAGCATTTGATACTCGTTCTGATTGATCATGCCCCAGCGCACCATGGCGCGAAAGTTCAGCACTTCATCCCAATATTTTCGCCCGTAGATGATGATCAGATTGTGCTTCGGCAGCTTTCCGGTCTGCAGCAGGGTCATCATCTCCCACAGCTCGTCCATGGTGCCGAAGCCCCCCGGAAAAACGATCAATGCCTTGGCGATCTGCGCGAACCACAATTTGCGCATGAAGAAATAGTGAAAATTCAAACTTAATTCCGGACTGATATAGGCGTTGGCAAACTGTTCGTGCGGCAATTCAATCGACAGTCCGATGGATTTGCCCCCAGCCTCGGTGGCCCCGCGATTCGCCGCCTCCATAATGCCCGGCCCGCCGCCCGAGCAAATCACAAAGCGCCGCGGCCGCGGCCCCAGCGTCAGCGCCCAGGTGGTAATGCGGTGCGATAACTCGCGCGCCTCTTCGTAGTAGCGCGACATTTCCAGGGCGCTCTTGGCGTCCCGCAACGCCGCCCGATGCTTGGTGCGCTCTGCCATTGGAAGTTTGGCGGTCCTGGTCTTCTTCAGCCGCGTCAGCCGCCCCAGGGAAGTCTCGTGCGACTCAATGCGCGCCGAACCAAACATCACAATGGTGTCGCCGATGCCCTCTTTTTTGAGCTGCACCAGCGGATGCAGATATTCCGCCAAAATGCGAATGGGCCGCGCGGCGGTGCTGTCCAGGAAAGCGGGATCCTGATGGGGCGCCTTCGGTGCGTGTTGCGGCCTTAGTTTGGCGCTGTGTCCTAGGGACATGAACTGTTCTCCAAAAATGCCGAACCTTCATTCTAGGAATTGCAGCCGCCCGCGGCAACGCCTGTCCCTGCCACTGCGTCGAATCGGATACACTGGGCTGGGAGGCCTGCCCGCTATGAGGCCATCGCTTGGATCACGGGTTTTGCCGCCACGGCTCGCGCCACTACTGGCATTCTTAGCCGTGGCCGCGTTGCCGCTGGCGGCCCAGTCGCCCTCGGGACCCATGACTCCCCAACCCGGCGCCCCCATCCAGCAAGCCCCGCCTCAACCCAAAATCGGCGTACACGTCACCCTGGTCAACACCCCGGTAACGGTGCGCGACTCCAAAGGCGACATGGTCGACACCTTGAACGCCAAGGACTTCCGCATCACCGACAATGGCGTCGAGCAAAGGATCACCCACTTCGACCTGGGCGGTGACGCCCTTTCCCTGGTGATCTTGGTCGAAACCAGTTCGCGTATTGCCCCCCTGCTCCCCCAGGTACGCAAGGCCGGCATCCTGCTCAGCGAAACAGTAATGGCCGCCAACGGCGAAGCCGCCGTCCTGGGCTTCAACGACTCCGTCGACAAACTCCAGGATTTCACTCCCAACCACGACCTGATCCAAAGCACCTTCACCAAGCTGCAACAAGGCACATCGGGATCGAAGCTCTATGACGCCATGGCCATTGGTGTGGAGATGCTCAGCGGACGGCCGCTGCCCTCTGGCGATGCTCCCGGCCGCCGCCGCATCATGTTGATCCTGTCCGAGGCCACCGACGTTGGCAGCGACACGCGCTTCGGCGCGGTCCTGCGGCAAGCACAGCTTTCCAACGTGACGATTTACAGTGTCGGCCTCTCCACCACTCGCGCGGAATTGCAGGCCGCTCCCAAGGACACCACGCCTCACCCCACCCCGCCGGGAACGTTCGGCCTGCCTCCTCAGCCCGGCACGGTGCAGACGCCGGAAACCGAAGATGCTCGCTACGGCAGCGGCAACCTGATGAACGCGGTAGTCTGGGCGGTGCAGCACGTCAAGGACAAGATGACCGCCAACCCGCTCGAAGTAGCCACCGCGGGCACCGGCGGCGCGCACCTGGCCACCTTCAAGGACCGCTCGGTCGAGAAGGCCATCGATGAAATTGGCGGCGAGCTACATTCGCAATATTCCGTGAGCTACACCCCCACTGGCACCAACGACGCCGGCTACCACGAAATCAAAGTGACGCTGGCCAAGAATGGATTGAAGGTCCGTGCTCGTCCCGGTTACTACGTAGCTCCGCCAGAAAGCTAGGCGGCATCGACAGGTAGCGCCGGTTTACCAGGAGGTTTGGCGAAGGGCGTCCCTGCCGGCTCGCAAGCAACTCTACTAGACGACCAGCTTCCAGAAGTTAGCGTCGCGCGAGGTGAGCAAGGCATCTTTCCGCGCGTTCCACCGCAAAAAATGTGGCGTTTGGGTATGTAACTTGTGATGCTCCCGGCTGGCCCACACTTCGTGGAGCAACAATGCACCCGGCACGTCGGCGCCGCGGTGCAATTCGTAAGTAAGGCAGCCGTCTTCCCGGCGAGTCGGCGCGACCAGCGCCCGCAATTCCGCCTCCAGCAGCGATTCCTGGCCCTCGCGCGCGCGTAGGATCACAATCAGCGTGACCGCTTCTTTAGGCAGCTTCGCCTCTCGACCGGAGCCCCTCGTGCGAGGACTGGCCTTGCGTTTAGTGGCCGTCTTCTTCCCTTTGCGGCTAGCCATAATGGCCGGGATTGTACTCCAACTCGCCAAAAACACCAGCAAGCACAGGCGCTATTTCTCCTCAACCTTCCGTCCCGCATTCAAGCTGTCAAAATTCAAAATCGTATTCAGCACCAACGAATACGTCCCCCGCGTCTCTCCTCGATAAACCGGATTAATCGAAAACAGCACCACATGCCCGTTCCCCGCGGGCACATCCACAACCGCCGGGTGCTGCGCGATTTCATCCCCGCCGGTGACCAATCCAGAAATCAGCAGATCGCTCTTGTCCGCATACCGCAAAATAACCCGCGCGCGCTGCGCCGGCGGAATCACCCGGTAACCGTTGATCTTTTGTTCGTCGGTGACCACCGGATTTTCCCAAGTCTCGGAACTCGGCTCTTCGGCAGCCTCCATCCCAGGGCGCCCCACGGTGAAGTCAGGATCGTCGATCGTGCCCCTGCCCGTCGGACGCGAATTCATCTCCGCACCCAAGCGCCGCCGTCGTCGCGATCCCGCAATGCTGCTGAGCGAGAAAATCAACCCATTGTCGCAATAGGCCGGGACTTTCTCGTCATAACCGTACGCAATCGGACTCGCCGCATCGACGAGCCGCGTGCCCACCACCGAGCCGACAATGTTCATCTTCTGCGCTGCGCTCACGCTGACGCCATCCGCAAGGCCGATCGAAAGCGCAAACCCCGAGGTATCGGCCGCGGTTAGCAGAACGCCGCCCTTGGCGACAAATGCCTGCAAATGTTCGACGCCCGCCCAACCGAGCCCTGGACGCATATCTTCGGTGGAATCGTTCTTACCCACCAGATTGGGCGTCTCCGGTGTGTTCTTCCAAGGGAGTGGATTCCCCCAGCCCGTCGGCATGCCGTGGATGATCGCCGTCGACGACGACAAGTACCCGATCGGTGGGAACAGGATGACGTCATACTTCGCATTGAGGTCATCGATTTTCGCGACGGTTTGCGTGCTGATGTACTCGTACGGAATCTTCATGTCATCGAGCGCCAGCCGCCACCAGCCTTCGGTCTGCGTGCTCAGCCACGTGTGCACCAATGCCACGCGCGCTGCCCGCACCGGATGGGTCTTGACGCTGGGCGCGGTGTCCAGGGCCATAACTTGCAGCCCTACCTCGGCCGCCGCGTGGTCCAGGTCCGCGCGGCCAACGTTTCGCACGATCATCGAGCCGCGATTGAACTTTTTCCCGCCAGCCTCGAAGGGCTCCTCCGCAGCCTCCATCGAAACATCTCGCAACTTGTAGCGCAGCGTCCCCAGCCCCGGTTCCGCGCTGTTGTTGATCGCGAACGTGGTACCTTCGCCTCGCACTCCGCCCGGCGCATGAATTTCCTTCACGCGTTCCATCGCGGTGTCCAGCACTTTCGTGTCGGTCACCCGCGTCACTTGCACGCCGAACAATTCCCCGAACGTCCAGCCCGTATCGTCGTAGGGCGTCTTCTGCGGGTCCTCGGGGCTCCAGTATTGGTGGTCCAGCAACGCGTCGGCGATGCGCGAATAAGGCTGGTCCATCCGCACGATGTAGCTTCCCGCGGGAAATTCCCGAGTGGTCGGCTCCGCCTTTTTCTTCGCTTCCTTGGAGTCTTCGCCCTTAGCAGGCTTCTTGTCCTTCTTCGCAGGCAGCGTCACCGTAAAGGCCGCTGTCGCCCGCGATATCTCCACGGCTTGCTTCTGCAACACTCGCAGCAATTCCGCCTGCAATCCGGCCCGAGGATCGTCTCCCGGCAAAACATAGGCCGCCGGTCCTTCCTCCCCCGGCTTCAAAACCGACCGCTTGGCTTTCAGATAGAAATTCTTCAGAAACATCCGCTTGTTTTCGTTGAAGTAGTGCAGCGACGTTAAAAGTCCCGTCTCTTCGTAATTATTGTTGTCGCGCTGCGACCACAACGTCTTCGGCAGCGGCGGATTCTGCCGGTACCACGTCCGCGCGTACTCTTCCGGTTCCAGCGTCCGTTCCTTGGTGTCCGCGCCGCCATTGCCGAACGTTTCGTACAGCCGGCTGATTCCGTTGTGCATCGCCGCGATGAACATCAAGTACCCCGGCGACCAGGTGTCGAAATCTCCGTGTGCGAAAACTCCCGGCATGCCGAACTTGGTCATGTCCGCCACGTTTCTAGAGCCGATCATCTGCCACTCGTCGGCCAGGATCGGATCGATCCACGCGTTATAAGGTCCGTCGCCAATGGTGTTGTCGTAAAGATACGGCACGGACTCGTGCAGATCGTGCAGTACCTGCGCTTTCCAACCGACGTAGGTATTCAAAACGTTTTCCGTCAGTTTCAGCGTCACTCCCATGGCGTCGCGATTGTTGTCGTGCGCCACGTATTTGCCCCAGTAAATCAGCGGCGGATAAAAGTCCTTCGGGTGCGCCAAATGCCAGCGGTACAAATCCACCATGCGATCGCGCCCATCCACTTCCACCACCGGCGTGATCAAAGTGATCGTGCCCTCGCGAATCTCACGAATGTACGGACTTTCGTCCACCGCCAACCGGTAAGCCAATTCCATCAAGGCCGTAGGCGCCCCGGTCTCCGGAGAATGAATCGTCCCGGTGATGTAGTAAATCGGAGTGGCCTGCGCCACGATGCGGTCGGCCTCGCCATCGTCGAGCTTGATCGTCCGCGGATCGGCCAGCTTCGCCAGTCGCGCCTTGTTCTCGTCGAGGTGTTTCAAATTTTCCTCCGACGAAACCGCCACCGCGATCATCTCCCGCCCTTCTTCCGTCATCCCGATCGAATACACCTTCACCCGCGCGCTGGCCTTCTCCAGCAAGCGCATGTACTTGTACACATCCTCGGCGTACGGCAGAATCCCCGGCGCTCCAGCCACGTCGCCCAGCACCACTTCCGGCGTAGGCACATTTTTCGAAGCCGGCAAATAATCAACAAGCGGTGAGGTAAAGTAAGGTGCGGTCGTGTATTTCTTTATCTTCGCGGTATAAGCCTCATCCACCGCCTGCTTCGCGTCTCTCGCGGGCGCCGTCTCATCGCCCCTGGCACGCGATCCCGCCGCCGCAAGACACAGCAGCATCCCTAAACAACAGGCCGCGCCCACAGGAATCCCCTTGCCTTGAATCATCATCTGCTCCTGGCTTGCTTTGGTTTGAACGCGAGATGCTCCCCGCCGCGCCGAGTATCCTATCGCGTTTTTGGAAGAATGCAGAAAGACCAAACGGACCCGCAGGAACTAAGACTTTCTCTTCTGCTGCTTGTCCCTGGAACTCTTCGTTGGCCTGTATAACTTCCCGACTTCGGCGCCGCTCCAGTCGAGGATCGGAGGCGCATCCGAAAAGTCGATGTCTGCATCTCTCTTTGCGGCGACGGCGTGGATATCTCGTTTCTGTTCTTTTGTGAGCTTCATCGTCTCTCGGTCTTCTTTTCGTCTCGCAACGTGCGCACCCACACATTTATATCAGTGGCACCGGCAAAGACGGGGAGCGCGCCTACATATTTCACAAATGGGTTTTCGTCGGATGTGCGCGCTGGACGGATGATCGTTTGGTTCCCATCGACCACAAACTCCGCTCGATCCCCTGTCTTTAGTCCAAGCCTATTCCGAATTTCAAGAGGAACGGTGATCTGGCCTTTGCCGTTGATGATGCTGGAGCGTGTCACCTTGCTGTCTCCCCTTACGGTCAAGGATAGTACAATCTATGTCGACCGTCCGCTTCCAGCTGGTCTCCGAGCAGAACCGGGCATTTCGCCGAAATTAGCGCCTACTCCCCCGCCACAAACGCAATCCCCACCGGCGACGACACTTCCACATTCTGTCCCGTATCCGTCAACCCGCCCGTCCCGGGATCGATCTTGAACACCACAATGTTCCCCGAATCCTCGTTCGCCGCCAGTAAGAACGCCCCCGTCGGATCGATGGCAAAATTCCGCGGCGTCTTCCCCTTCGTGGACACCCGCCCGGTCTCTTTCAGCGTCCCTTTCGCCGGGTCGATCGCGAAAATCGTGATGGTATCCACGCCCGCGCGGTTCGATGCATACAAGAACTTACCCGACGGATGCACCGCGATCTCCGCCGCCTCCCTCGGACCCGAATAATCCTTCGGCAAAGTCGGCACCGTCTGCAGCGCCGTCAGCGTTCCTGCCTTCTCCTGATACGAAAATGCCGTTACCGTCGCCGCAATCTCCGTCAGCACGTACCCAAACTTCCCGTTCGGATGAAATGCAAAATGGCGCGGCCCAGAGCCGGGCTTCGTCTGCACGTAAGGCAGCGTATTCGGCGTCAGTGATCCGTTGTAATCATCAAACTTGTAGATCAGCACGTCGTCGATCCCCAGGTCCGCGGCCACCGCAAACCGGTTGTCCGGCGATGTGCCGATCCAGTGCGCGTGCGGCCCTTGCTGATCTTTGCCCACGCTGGACCCCGAATGCTGCACGAAACCCTTCACCAGACTCAGGCTGCCGTCATCCTGCACCGCGAATGTGGCGACGCTTCCTCCGCCGTAGTTCGCCACCAGCACGAACCGCCCGTTCTTATCGAGCGACACGTAGCAAGGGCCCCCGCCGTGCGTCGACACCTGGTTCAGCAGCTTGAGCGTCCCGCTCTTCCTGTCAATTGCAAAGGCGCTCACCGCCCCGCTCTTTGCGCCGTTGAACTCGTCCAGTTCGTTCACCGCGTACAGGTATTTCCCATTGGGGTGCACTGCCACGAACGACGGGTCGGTCGACTCCGCCGCCAGCCCCAGCGAGGTCAGCTGCCCCGTCGCCGAATCAAAGCGGTACGCGTAAATTCCCTTGCTGCTCTGCTTGGTGGTGTAGGTAGCGACGTAGGTGAGAAACTGCCCTTTGCCCGCCGCAGCCTGCTTGCCAGGCCATGACCAAACCAGGACCGGCACCGCCAAAACGCACAAACTCAACAAAACCCGACGTGTCATTTTCATAGCCCTAATCCTATTTTTTCTCCTCTTCGTTTTCTTCTTGGAGAACAGCAGCTGCGGCCACGGAATCATCATCTTCCAGCCGTAGCAGGCGAACGCCTTGCGTCGAGCGGCCCGCCTCGCGAATCTCGTTGGCGTGCACCCGGATGACCTTGCCGTTGTGCGTGATGATCATCACGTCGGACTCTTCGGTTACCTGCAGCGTGGCGATCACCGACCCGTTCCGGTCGGTCGTCTTCATGTTCACCACGCCCTTGCCGCCGCGCGACGTGATGCGGTATTCCGCCAGCGGCGTGCGCTTGCCAAAGCCCTTTTCGGCCACCGTGAGCATCAGCGTGGTCAGCGAATCCTTGATGTCTTCGTTCTCCAGTTCTTCCAGGTTTTGAGTTTCCTTTTTGCGTTCTTTGGCGATGATCTCGAAGTCCGGCTGGACCGCGTCCATGCTCACCACGTGGTCTTCCTTGTCCAGATCCATGCCGTTCACGCCGCCGGCGTTGCGGCCCATCGGCCGAACCTCGGTCTCGCGGAACAGAATCGCTTGGCCTTCGTGGCTCGCCAGGAAGATCATTTTCTTCCCGTCGGTGAGCTTCGCACCGATAAGTTCGTCGCTGCCGTCCAGATTGATAGCAATGATGCCGGTCGAGCGCGGGTTGGAGAATTCCGCCAAGGTCGATTTTTTCACCGTGCCGTTTTTCGTGGCCATGAAGACGAACTGGCCTTCTTCTTCCAGGGTTCTCGCAGCCACCAGCGCCGTCAGCTTTTCGTCTTCCTGGAATTTCACCAAGCTGGAAATCGCTTTGCCTCGTGTGGCCGCCGCGGCCTCCGGCAATTCGTACACCTTGAGCCAGTAGACGCGCCCCTTCGACGTGAACAGCAAAATGTAGCTGTGCGCCGAAGCGATGAACAGGTGCTCGACGAAATCCTCTTCCTTGGTGCGCGCGCCGATGCGGCCCTTGCCGCCGCGCGACTGGTGCCGATAGGTGTCTGCCGCCGTGCGCTTGATGTAGCCCGCATGGCTCACGGTGATCAGCATCTCGGTATCCGCGATCAGGTCTTCGAGCTTGATCTCGTCGACCTTGTCCACGATCTGCGTGCGCCGGTCGTCGCCGTAAGCCTTGTGCACTTCCTTTAGCTCAGCGGTGATTACCTGCTTCAGTTTCCTATCGCTCGAAAGAATTTCCTCCAACTCCGCGATGTGCTCGCGGATGGACTTCAATTCCTTGAGAATTTCGTCGACGGAAAGCTGCGTCAACCGGTGCAGCTGCAGTTCCAGGATGGCGTCCACTTGTACCGGCGTCAGCCCGATCACGCCGCCGCGTGATGTCGCTTCTCCCTCGAGGGGTCCAACCTTGTACTTCCGCCCGTCGAGTTTGACGCCCGCGACCTTCCGGGACTTCCCGTTTTCCGTGATGGTGACTTCCTGGTCGGTGAAGTACTTGAGCAGGTTTTCCTTGGCTTCCGCGCGGCCGCTCGATCCGCGAATGATGCGGATCACATCGTCCAGGTGGTCCAGCGCGATCTGGTAGCCCACCAAAATATGCTCGCGCTCGCGGGCCTTGCGCAGCTCGTACATCGAACGCCGGCGCACCACTTCCACGCGGTGCTCGATGAACAGCTTGATCAGCGGGATCAGCCCGAGCTCGCGCGGTTGCCCGGCCACGATCGACAGCAGGATCATCCCGAAGGATTCCTGCATCTGCGTTTGCTTGAAAAGATTGTTCAGGATCAGCTGCGACTCTTCGCCGCGCTTGATTTCGATGACGATGCGCATGCCCTCGCGCGAAGACTCGTCGCGCACATCGGCGATGCCTTCGATCTTTTTGGCCTGCACCAGCTCCGCGATGCGCTCGATGAGCTTGGACTTGTTCACCTGGTACGGGATTTCCGTGATGATGATGCTCTCGCGGTCCTTGGTGGTCTCTTCGATGGCGGCTTTGGCGCGCATGATAAAGCTGCCGCGCCCCATTTTATAGGCCGCCTCAATGCCTTCCCGGCCCGCGATGTACGCCCCGGTCGGGAAGTCCGGACCGGGGACGATTTTCATTATTTCCTTAAGCGTTGTGTCCGGCTTTTCGATCAGCAAAATCGCCGCGTCCACGATCTCCCGCAAGTTATGCGGCGGGATGTTGGTGGCCATGCCGACGGCGATGCCGCTCGCGCCGTTGACCAGCAAATTCGGGATGCGCGACGGCAGCACCACAGGTTCTTCGCGCGTCTGGTCGAAGTTCGGGATGAAATCGACGGTTTCTTTTTCCAGGTCGGCGAGAATGTCTTCCGAAATTTTCGCCAAACGTGCTTCGGTGTACCGCATGGCCGCCGGGGGATCGCCATCGACGGATCCAAAGTTTCCCTGCCCGTCGACCAGCATGTAGCGCAAGTTGAAATCCTGCGCGAGACGCACCATCGCCGGATAAATCACCGCTTCGCCGTGCGGATGGTAGTTGCCGGAGGTGTCGCCGCAGATCTTTGCGCACTTCCGGTAGCCGCGATTGGACGCCAGCCCCAGGTCGTTCATGGCCACCAGGATGCGCCGCTGCACCGGCTTCAATCCGTCGCGCACGTCGGGCAGCGCCCGCGCGATGATCACGCTCATCGCGTAGTCGAGATACGACTTGCGCATCTCCGCTTCGATGTCCACCGGAAGCAATATCGACGTGTTTTTCTCGTCCGCCATGTGTCCTCAGTCCCTCGTACGGTTTCTGTTGCCCTATACAGTTTGTCACTCTACGACTTGTGGCTCTACGATTCGCCGCTCGACGGTCTGTAGTTCTACGGTTTTAGGTTACGGTTTGTGGGTCGCGGCTTTAGCCGCGACTTCAGCTCGGCCTTGCTCCCTGGGCTTTAGCCCCTGAAGTTCGTCAAAACGACTTGGATCCATCGAAAACTGACCATTGGCGCTGGACCACCGGTATTCCTCGGCCCTTTCCGCCAACCGCGCCTTCACTGGATTCTGTCGCATGTATTCAGCCCGAGTCCGATACTCGCCTTCGTCGCGGAGCCATCGATCATGGAATCCCGGCTGCCACACCGGCCAGCGGAATCCGAGTTCACTCCGAATATTGTAGGAAGACCCGCCCTTAATCATCTGAAGCGCCTTCTCAAGAGTCGTATCGCCGCCCGGCGTAAGGAGCAAATGCAAGTGATCGGGCATTAGTGCGAATGCATGCAATTTATAAAAACCCCTATCTTGACAGTCGACCAGCTGACGAACCACCAATTCTGCCGGACGAGGCTCTCGAAACAACTCACGCCGCTGCCAGGTGTGCGTCGTTACGAAGTAAACGCCGGCCTGATGAACGCGATGTGCGATTCGACTCACGCCCAGAGCCTTCAGGGGCTTAAAGCCCGTTTGCTGCACTTCGTGATGTCGCGCCTAAAGGCGCGACCCACAAACCGTTGCAGAAATACGGAATCCGGCTACTGCCTTTGCGCCTGTTCCAGCACAAACGCTTTCACCGTGTCAAAGGCATCCGCCGCGTTGGTGAATCGTCGCGCGGCAAAATGCTCTTCGAGCTGCCGCAAGAACCCGTCGCGCGCGGTATCGGTTGCAAATTCGATTGCCACGCCTCGCTCGTTGTCCGGCGCCGCAGTTGGCGTCGCGCGAAAGTCGCTGCAGCTTAGTCCGCGCAGCCCTGGTAATGTCGCCCAGCCCAGTTGATACAGCATCGTGGCGGATCAAATATCCAGGTTTACGACTTCGAGGGCGTTTTCCTCGATGAATTTGCGGCGAGCTTCGACGTTTTCGCCCATCAGCGTCGTGAAAATGTCCTCAGCCGCGACCGCATCTTCCAACTTCACTTGAAGCAACGTGCGGGTCTCCGCATTCATCGTGGTTTCCCACAATTGCTCGGCATTCATTTCGCCCAGGCCCTTGAATCGCGTGATGGTGAAATCTTTCTTGGCGTCTTCCACGACGTAGTTCAGAACGTCTTGCGCTCTTTCTTTCGTCACCTTGGTGCCGTTGCGCGCGACGATGAACGGCGGCTTGTTGAACTCTTCGATAAGCTTGGCGAGGCCTCGGAGTTTCTTATATTCGGCCGTGGCCGCGAGCGCCCAATTGATTTTCTGGCTGTGCGGCGGCCCGAACTGAATTTCATACAAGCTGTGCTCTTCATCAAAGACGACCTTGCCTTCGAGCGTCAGCTTGGCTTTGTCCACTTCTTTCAAGAGCTTCTCGAGACTTTTCTTGTCCTCGAAGTCGGTCTTCTTCTCGAGTCCGCTTTCGGTGAGCAGGTCGACAAGGCCCGGCTCGCGCAACCTCCGGCCCAGCTTGGCCGCTGCTGCTTCGTACTCCTGCACGTTCAGCAGAAATTTGGTCAGGCCCGCGCCTTCCAGCGACACGCCTTCTTTGGCCTTCACCACGTGGTCTTCCGTGGCGCGTTTCATCAACTCGTGCGCGAAATCGCTTTCATCGCGGATGTAGCGCTCGCTCTTGCCGCGCTTCACGCGATACAACGGCGGCTGCGCGATGTAAACGTGCCCGCGCTCGATCAATTCCTTCATGTGCCGGAAGAAAAACGTCAGTAGCAGCGTGCGAATGTGGCTGCCGTCGACGTCCGCGTCGGTCATCAGGATTATTTTGTGATAGCGCAGTTTGCCGGCATCGAAGTCGTCTTTGCCGATCCCGGTGCCCAGCGCGGTGATGATGGCGCGAATTTCTTCGTGGCCCAGCATCTTGTCATAGCGTGCTTTTTCGACGTTGAGGATTTTTCCTTTGAGCGGCAAGATCGCCTGGTATTTCCGGTCGCGGCCCATTTTCGCCGAGCCGCCGGCCGATTCGCCCTCAACGACGAACAGCTCGCATCGCGAAGGATCGCGTTCCTGGCAATCGGCAAGCTTTCCGGGCAAGCCACTCGAGTCCATCGCGGACTTGCGGCGCGTCAGCTCGCGAGCCTTACGAGCAGCTTCGCGAGCGCGAGCGGCCTCAATGCATTTGCTGATGATGCGGCGCGCCACCGTGGAGTGCTTGTCGAACCAATCCCCTAGTCTTTCGTTAACCAGTTGTTCGACGTCTCCCTTGATATCGCTGTTGAGTTTTCCCTTGGTCTGTCCTTCAAACTGCGGCTGCGGCAGACGCACGCTGACTACCGCGACGAGGCCTTCTCGAACGTCATCGCCGCTGATCGTTACTTCGTCTTTTTGTTCCTTCAACATGCCTGCGGACGAGGCAAAAGTATTGATGGTGCGTGTCAGCGACGAGCGGAAGCCGGAAAGGTGCGTGCCACCATCGACGGTGTTGATGGTGTTCGCAAACGCAAAGACATTTTCGCCGTAAGTGTCGTTGTATTGCAGCGCGATCTCGATTTCCACGTTTCCGCGCTTGCCTTCGATGTAGATCGGCGAATCGTGCAGCGTCGCTTTTCCACGGTTCAAGTGCTTGACGAACTCGCCGATGCCGCCGGTGAAGCGAAATTCCGCGGTTTTTTCGGAGCGTTCGTCGGCCAGAGTAATTTTCAATCCCTTGTTGAGGAACGCCAACTCGCGCAAGCGCTGCGACAGCGTGTCGAAGCTGTAGACGGTCTTGTCGAAAATGGAAGGGTCGGGATGGAACGTCACTTTCGTTCCGGTCTTGCGGGTCTTGCCAGTTTGCTTCAATTTTGAAGTGGGCTTGCCTTTTTCGTAGGTCTGTTCCCACACCGCGCCATCGCGCGAGATTTCCAATTCCAGCCAATCGGAAAGCGCATTGACCACCGAAACTCCGACGCCGTGCAATCCGCCGGAAACTTTGTAGGTGTCGCTGTCGAATTTGCCGCCGGCGTGGAGCACGGTGAGCACCACTTCCGCCGCGGGGCGCTTCTCGGTGGCGTGCATGTCCACGGGGATGCCGCGGCCGTTGTCCACCACGGTTACGGAATCGTCCGCATGTATCGTGACGTTGATCTCGTCAGCGTAGCCGGCCATCGCTTCATCGACGGAGTTGTCCACCACTTCCCAAACCAGGTGGTGCAGACCCATCTCGCCGGTCGACCCGATGTACATCGCCGGACGCAAGCGCACCGCTTCCAAGCCGCCAAGCACTTTGATGGACTTCGCGTCGTACTGATGACCCGGAGCCTTTCCAGTCACCGGCTCCTTGTCCATCTTGTCTTCCTGATCGCCCATGATTCTCCTGACCAAGGCGTGCCGCGCTGTAGCTCGCGCTAGGCTTTGCGGACGCGCGTGGAAAACGCGGCCGACCAGCGGCTCACGCTGAAATCAAATTTCTAAACTGCCATGCGAGGGAAGGCGTGGTTGCGGACTTCTCCGTACGTCGCCTTACCCTTTGATTCCGATCGCGTGCGACCGGAACTCGTAGGGTTACTCTGCTTCATCCCATCTCGCGCAGCGAGACGTGGCGAAGACTTGTTCACCCTTAGGATTGCGGTCCCAAGAGTTGTACTCCAAGTGTGCGGCGCAAAGCCCCTGGCGCAGAGCCGAATTCAGAGCCGCGAGCACTTGGCGGACGTTCCCCAGATCACCGAAACGGGCCGAAATGGAGGACCGAACAACAAACAAAACAACAGGCAGAATTGTACTCGATTCAAGGTTTTTACTCAAGGGTATTCCGCAGTGGCGCGCCGACTAAATTGTTTATTTTCAACGCCTTATACAAGGTGTGGAAATATGGACCGAGCCAGGATTGGTTTTAGCGAATCGAGGATGCGGGGGCAAATTCGCGGTGAAATTTGCGATGGCAATTTGCCAGTTCGCTACCGTTAGGCACGCCAAGAGCGCGGCGAAAATCAGATGCGCATGGGCATGATGATGTAGCGGTAGCGGTAGCTCTCGTCGGCCAGAGGGCGCATCTGACCGGCGGATTGTTCGTCTTTCAGCTCGATGCTGACGGGGCCATCGGCGGCGGCGGCGAGAAAATCGAGCATGTAGCTGGAATTGAAACCAATGGCGATCGGATCGCCTTTGTATTCCTTGTCGATATTTTCTTTTGCTTCGCCGTACTCTGGGCTCGAGGCGGAGATTTCAATACCTTCCTTGGAGACGGCAAGTTTGACGGCGTGCGAGCGCTGATCGGCGAGCTGCGATACGCGGCGGACGGCGTCGCTTAACTCGAGACGCTCGATCACCACGGTCTTGGTGTTGTCGCGCGGCAGGACCGCTTCGTAGTTCGGGAATTGGCCCGTGAGAATGCGGGAAATCAACAACCGGTGGCCCACCTGGAAAAAGAGGTGGCTCTCGTCCTTGGCGAAATCGATTTGCGCTTCGGATCCGGCGGCGCTGGCGAGTTTTTCCACTTCATCCATGGCCTTCTTCGGAATCAGAACTTTCATTTCGCCATTGAGGCCGGCGAGCTTCTGGTCGGTCTCGGCAAGGGCCAAACGGTGCCCGTCGGTGGCGACCATGGCCAGGGTGTCCGGCTTCAGGATCAGTAGGCCGCCATTCAGCGTGTAGCGGGATTCTTCCATGGAGATGGCAAATTTAGTCTTAGCGATGAGGCTTTCCATCACTGGCGCCGGGATTTTCACCATGGCGTGCGGCATCGCCGGAAGCGCGGGGAAATTTTCCTTGGCCATGCCCACGAGCTTGTATTTCTTTTTTTCGCTGACGATTTCTACCCAATGATTTTCGAGGAGTCTGCACTTGATTTCGCCCTCGGGCAGCAAACGCACGAGTTCGAGGAGTTTCTTGGCGGGAATGGTCCCCGCGCCCTCTTTTTTCACCTTGGCTTCGCAGGAGGTGCGGATGCTCAGCTCCAGGTCGGTCGCCGTAATAGTCAGGCGGTCGCCCTTGGCCTCGACCAGCAAATTCGACAGGATGGGAATGGTCGTCTTGCGCTCGACAACACCCTGCGTGGTGTTTAGTTCGTTCAACAGCGCGGATTTTGTGACGCTGAATTCCATCTCGTGATGTTCCTCGCGTGCGATTCCTGGTGCGGTCATTTTGTGCGCGGCCTGCTGGCGGCCAACCGCCTCCCTGGTTGATTTTTACCGCTGCCGTACTGTACTCGCTTTTGCCAAAAGTATAAAGCCCAACACGCCCACGAAACTGTGGAAATACGATGACAAAAGCTGCGCGATCTTGCCGTTCACGCAGCGCAAGACAGGCACAAAACGCGCTCTCACTTTTTCCACTGATACAATCAAAGCAACTAGATTCTTTAAATTTTTTCAGTCTATAAAGCTTGTTGTGATGATGAGCGCTGTGGAAACGTGGAAAGCTCGCCAAGTACTGTTATGTGTTTCTCGTAGCGCCGAGGATGCCGAGTGGCCAATTGTGTTTATCGCGGAAAACGCGGGGCGTCTCGCAAGCTCACGGTCTTACATCCAATTTTTGTCCACCGGCGTTCACAGAAAATCCGAATCTTTCGCAAGCCTTCTGCACACTGTCTACGCGCGACAAAATAGCACCGCGTTTGCGCTGGCGGCGCTGCGTGCTGAATATGCGGGCGCAGATCTCCGTTGGGGGATCTGGCCTGCGGTGAAAATATTGGGAGGGAGGGGCCGGGAAAAACCACTTTTACTGCAAGGCGTCCATTAATCGCGTGATGGTGCGGTTCAAATCTTTGTCCGAGCGGCGCATCTCCTCGATTTTGTTGATGGAGTGCAGCACGGTGGTGTGATGTTTACCGCCAAATTGCCGGCCGATTTCCGGAAGAGACGCGGTGGTCAGCTGTTTGACGATGTACATCGCTACCTGGCGCGGGAAAGCGATAGCGCGGGTGTTGCTGCGAACCTTGAGGTCTTGTTCGCGCAGATTGAAGTGCTCGCTGACGCGCTTCTGGATCAAGTCGATGGTGACGCGCTTTTCCTGCGACGCGATGATGTTGCGCAAAACTTGCTGCGCCGTGGCCAGAGACACCGTAGCGCCGGTCAGAGAGGCGTAGGCCATCAGCCGTGTCAACGCGCCTTCCAGTTCGCGCACGTTGGACTTAATGGCCCGGGCGATGTATTCCGCGACTTCGTCCGGCAGAGGGAAACGGTCGTTTTCGGCCTTTTTTTGCAGGATGGCAATCTTGGTCTCGAGATCCGGCGGCTGGATGTCCGCGATCAATCCCCACTCAAACCGCGAGCGCAATCGCTCTTCGATCGAATTGATGTCCTTGGGCAAGCAGTCGGAGGAGATCACGATCTGCTTCTGCTGTTCGTACAGCGCGTTGAAGGTATGGAAGAATTCTTCCTGGGTGCGCTCTTTCCCCGCGATGAACTGGATATCGTCCACCAGCAGCACGTCCACGGTGTGGAAGCGGTCGCGGAAACTAATCATGCGGTCGAAGCGCAGCGAGTTGATGACCTCGATCGTAAATTTCTCGGCGCTGACATAGCTCAAGCGCATCGCCGGATTGCGCCTCTTGATGGTGTGCCCGATGGCGTGCATCAAGTGGGTCTTGCCCATGCCCACGCCGCCGTAAAGGAACAGCGGGTTGTAAGCTTTGGAGGGCTGCTCGGCGACCGCGCGCGACGCCGCGTGCGCAAACTCGTTGGACTTGCCAACCACGAACGAATCGAAGGTGTAGCGCAGATTCAGCTGATGATCGCTGCTCTCGAAGTCCAGCTTGGACTGCTTCACGGGCGCGGACGCCGGCGCCGCGGCGACCGGCTCTTCTTCGGTGCAGACGTATTGCACCCGCATATTGGGCGTGCCGATTTCGTGAAAGACGGCCTTTACGATTTCGCCGTAGGTGCGCGTCAGGACCTGCCGGAAGACCGCAGTGGGAATCTGCACGTACAGGGTTTCGCCCTCGGCGCGATTGAGGCGCGTAGGCTGGAACCAAGTGGTGTAGGTGTTGATGCTGACACGGGACTTCACGTGTTCGAGAAATTTTTCCCAGGTGTTGACCGCTTCGCGTTCACGCCCGGTTTGGATTGCTGTTGTCATCGCAAGAGAAAAGAGGGTCCCGTGCTATTTCCACAGATGTGAAAAAGCTGTGGAAAGCAGGCCCATCCGCATCTTTCTGTAAACTTCGGGGTTCTACCCTCGCTGGGAATGTCTAAGCGTGCCCCTGTTGCCGCTTCCGGCCCGACCTGTCCAACCGGCCAACGCCCCACTGCTATTAGACAGCGCGGGATTGTCGCCGATTGAAGCGCATGGAGCAAGCGAAAAGTGTACGAAGACCTCGGGCGCAATGCACACCTCGTGCACAGTTTTTCCACACGCACTAGATTGGTGCAATTTCACGGAGCTCTCGCGATTTGAAAGGGAAATTTACAAACATTTTACCGCCGCCAAAAATATTGCACCGCAACGCCGCAAAAGGTACCTGAGGAAAACTCCCGCTACGGCTGAATTTTTTTCTCTGGGCGCTCGAACTCGTAGATGCCCAAAGGATCGCTGCCGATCACCAGATGATCTTGTTCGATGAGAATGGTGCCGGCAACCAGCCGCGCGCCCTCCGGGGTGTAGAGCTGGTAGCTGGCGCGCCGGTTTCCTTCTTTGTCGAAATGCAAGAGAGTGTTGCCGACGGCCATCCAAACTTCGCCACTGGTGCGATCCACGCCCACCGCGGTGAGCACACGTTTGAATGCCGGCGACTTCTGATTTTTTTCTTGGCGTTGAATTTCGCGGCGGACGGCTTGGGCTTCGGGCGCCGCTTCGATCGCGAGGTATTGAATGTCCTGTCCCGCGCCGTAGCCATAGCGATCGTATTGCCGGACGGTTGGCTCCGGTGTGTAGCCAAAGGCGTAGTAGAGATGCCCAAGCGCATCGGTCGCCAGCTGACCGATGTTCAGGAAACGATTCAGGTCCTGGCGCTCGGTGATCTGTTCGGGATCGCCGAATTCGCGCACGTCGCGGCCGTTCTTATCGAAGACCACCACCAAGTGAGGATCGCGCAGGGTGGCCACCGCGACTTCTCCTTCACCCAGCGCGGCGACGGACAAAGGCGCGGTCACGGGAATCGATCGCAACAGCGTGCCGTCCGGTGTAAAGACTTGTATCGCGTTGGCGCCGCGGTCCGCGACGTAGATCTGGCGTTCCGCGTTCACGTCGCAATCTTCACCGAACGTGATGGCCGCGCGCGCGGATTTGCCGGCCGCCGGGGCTGTTCCAATCGACAACACTTGCTTGCCCTGCGTGTCAAAAACCACCAGGCCGGGCGACGGCGAGGCCAGCACATACGTGCGGCCATCAGCCCCACGCCGCACCGCTCGCAGACCCGGACCCAGGTCGCCAAGAAGTCTTCTCTTCGCGGTCAGTTCGCCTTCACCTTCGCTCTGAGCGAACGCCGCAGTTCCAGCGCATGAGAGCAGGCACAACACCGCCAAGATTTTCAAGGTGAGACCCATCTTTTGCTGCATGAATCCTCAGATTACTTCGGACGCGTCAAGGTTGCCCTGCGTTGCGCTCCGGAAAAGCACAGGAGGCCAACTAATCAATGTGAAATCGCAACCGCTCGATGGAGCGGGCGCGCAGCCGGCCAGCGGCGTTGCGCGTACCGCTATCGTCGGTTTCGACGAGCACGCAATTCATCTGCACGTCGCCGCCGGCCACGTCGAACCGCAAAGGCAGTCCATCCAGGAAGCGCTTGATGATGCCGTTGCGTTCCATGCCGATCACGCCGTCGTGCGGACCGGTCATGCCTACATCGGTGATAAACGCGGTGCCTTGCGGCAAAACGTGCTCATCGGCCGTGGCCACGTGCGTGTGCGTGCCGACCACGGCGGTTACGCGCCCGTCCAGATACCAGCCCATGGCGATTTTCTCGCTGGTGGTTTCCGCGTGCATGTCCACCAGCACAAACGCGACGTCCGCGGGCAGCTTGGCGAGTTCGCTGTCGGCTTTGCGAAAAGGATCCTCGATCGCCGGCAGGAAAACTCGGCCCTGCAGGTTCAGCACGGCATATTTCACGCCATTTTTGGCCGTGCCCACATACAGTCCGCTCCCCGGATTCCCCTCTGGAAAATTTCCCGGCCGCAGCAGGCGCGGCTGGTGCGGCATGTATTCCAGTATTTCCCGGCGATCCCAACTATGGTTCCCGCCAGTGAGCACTTCGATGCCGGTTTGTAGCAACTCGTCGGCGAGCCGCGGAGTGATCCCGAAGCCGGATGCGGAATTCTCGCCGTTGGCGATCACCAGATCGATCTGGCGCTGCGCAACAATATCCGCCAGGCGATCGTGAACGATCTGCCGTCCGGGCGAGCCGACGATATCTCCGATAAAAAGAACGCGCATGAAGGAAGTGGCGAGTGACGAGTGGCCAGTGGCGAGAATGGACAAAAAGCTCTGCCACTGCTACGCGCTGCTTCGCTACACGCTCCGATCCACTGATTTCGGTAACAAAAATAGAGCGGACTGCTCAGCCGTGGGGAACTAGGCCGTGAACCTCTGAATTAGGTGGGCGCCACGAGCCAACCGTTAGGCTTTCCTGCCCCGTTCGCTTCCCGGTAGTCGCCGGGAAGCCAAAGGGACAGGCCGTGCGCACAGGCTGTCTATCCGCGGCTCCTCAGAGATTCGTCATTGGTTCAAACAGCTTTCGTCCCGCACCTGCTTCGAAGTACCGCTCCGCCCGCATTGTAACTTGTGCGAGGAATCGGCGTCCAACCGGGGCGCCACGGGTGGTAACGCAGGGAGGCTGTTGGTCGTCAGATAGAGTATAGAATCGCTATGTCGTCGGAGGACGAGCCCATGCGCCGAAGGAATCTTTTCGTTTCCGTTGCGGCAGTCTCCATTTTGTTGCAGTTCGCTGCTGCCTCCGCCGCGCCGCAGCCGGACCAACTCGGCAAGGTGAGTTTTCCCACCAGTTGCGCGGTGGGAGCGCAGCCCACGCTGGAAAAAGGCGTCGCGCTGTTACACTCGTTTCAATACATGGAATCCGAGGAGACCTTCAGCAACGCTGCCAAGCAGGATCCCAAGTGCGCCATGGCTCAATGGGGCAGGGCGATGGCTCGCTATCACCAACTGTGGGATTTTCCTCAAGCGGGAACGCTCCAGCGGGGATTGGAAGACGTGCAGGAAGCGCAAAAAATCGGAGCGGCCACCGAGCGCGAGCGGGGCTACATCGCCGCTGCCGCCGCCTTCTATCAAGACAATCCGAAGCTTTCGCATGCGGAGCGCACCAGCGCGTATTCGGCTGCTCTCGCTCAGCTGCATGCCCAGTCGCCTCAGGATGTGGAAGCTAGCGCTTTCTACGCGCTCTCGCTGGTGGCGCTTGCCGATGTCGACCACGTCGACGACCTGGGTAACCGGAAAAAAGCCATTGCCATACTCGATCCGCTCTTCCGCCAGCATCCGGACAATCCCGGCGTCGCGCACTACTTGATCCACGCCACGGACGTTCCGGAGCTTGCCCCGCAAGGTCTCGAAGCCGCGCGGCACTATGCGAAAATCGCGCCGGACTCTTCGCACGCGCTGCACATGCCCTCGCACATTTTTGCGCGGCTTGGCCTGTGGCAAGAGTCGATTGCCTCCAACATAGCCGCCTCGGCCTCCGCCGAGCACTCCATCGAGGGGCATCACGCCGAGCCGCACTACCAAACGCACGCCATGGATTATCTAGACTACGCGTATCTGCAGAGCGGGCAGGAAGCGAAGGCAAAACAAATCGCCGAGGACGAAATGCGCGTCCCAGGCGCTTCCGAAGAAGACAAGCTGGACCATCAAGCGATCGTGCAGGCGCGCAATGCCATCGAGCTGCACCACTGGAAAGAAGCTGCGGCGCTTCCGGTTCCCGCGATCAAGCCAGTGTGGCAAGACTCAACGTATTTCGCGCGAGCCATTGGCGCGGCGCGCTCCGGCGACATCGCCGCCGCACGCACCGCCGTGCAAGAACTGACCGAAATTGTGGCCGCTCGCGAAGCCCGGAGCCGCAAGGAAGGCTACGACGTCTCGGCGGAGAAGGCCACCGATCTTCGCGAAGTGGAGGCTTGGTTGGCGTTCGCCGAAGGAAAATTCACTGCCGCGCTTGACGAGATGCGCGCGGCGGCTACCCGCGAAGACAGAGACGGCATCCAAAATCTCGCCGTGCCCGCGCGCGAAATGCTGGCGGACCTGCTACTGGAGCTGAAAAAGCCGGCCGAGTCCCTGCAGGCCTACGAACTGGCCCTGAAAGATTCGCCGAACCGTTTCGACGCGCTCTACGGCGCGGCCCGCGCCGCGCAAGCTGCGGGAAACTCCAGTGCCGCCCAATCCTTTTATGCCAAGCTCGCGGCCATCTCCGGCCCGGGCGCCGACCGCCCCGAACTCGCCGAAACCAAGTCCTATCTCGCCCGCGCCGGCAAATAGCCCGCTACAATAGTTGCCCGGATGAAACTTGTTCTAATCTCGTTGTGTGCTCTGCTGACTCTGTTTGCTTCGCAGGCCGCTGGGCAGTCGGCAGGCACCACCGAGGACGACCCGGAAGCAAATCCTGGCCGGCCGACGGTTTCGACTCCGGCGACGCTCACACCAATCGGATATCTGCAATTTGAAACCGGCGTCCTTGGCGCCAATCATTCCGGCGAGTTCTCTTCCCGCACTGCGTTCAACGAAGTGATGAAACTGTCCGTCGTGCCGCGCCTGGAACTCGTGGCTGCCGCCGAGCCTGTGGTGCACTACCGCGCCGAAGGAATGACCGCGAACGGCGTGGCGGAAGTATTCCTGGGAGCGCAGGCGGTGCTGAGCCCGGGCGAAGGCTCCAAGCCCACCGTGGCCGTGAGCTACTTCCACCGCGCCTACGACGGCGGCGCGCCGGAGCTGGACTTTGGCAGTCCAGCCAATTCCTTCCTGCTGCTGGCCAGCGCCGACGTAAAGGGCTTCCACTACGACGCGAACGCCATGCTCAACGAGCTCGTTCAGGGCACCGTGCGCCGGCCGCAGTTTGGCCAAAGCCTCTCGATCTCGCACCTTCTCAAGGGCAAGTTCACGCTTTCCGGCGAAATCTGGCATTTCACGCAGCCGTTCGTGCGCGGCAACGCTGTGGGCAACCTCTGGGCGGTGAGCTACGCCGCGCGCAAGACACTGGTGTTCGATGGTGGCTTCAACCGCGGGCTGACCGGCACATCCACGCGCTGGGAAGCGTTCGTGGGGTTTACGTACCTGCTGCCGCACCGGCTGTGGTGAGCGGCCAGGCGAGAATGCGACCGCGAACTTTACGGAACCATGTCCAGCACGAGGCCGTCGAAGCGCCGCTGGAAGCCCGCGAACTGTCCGAATAGAGGCGACGTAACGTTGTTGTAGACGTCGTGGGGGTTGAAGTGATCCGTGACGTCGGTGGAGTAGATTCCCAGGCGAAACTTGCGGGTCTTCGCATGCTCGGTGAACGGCAGGTGCAGCGCCATTTCCCGGTATACCCTGGCATCGAGCGAAAAATACGTTGGGAAACGCTCGCTGTTCGGCGTGCCCACATAGTTTTGCAGCACATCCACCTGCGAATAGGGCAAGCCGGAATGCAGGTCGGCCACCGGGCTGAAGAATAATTTCCAAGGCAGACGAACCAAGCCCGAAGCCACGACTCGATAGGGGACGTCGGTGGGCCGGATCCCATAGACATTCGGCCGAATGACCGGCGTCGCAAATGGCGTGGAGGTGTCCGCGAGCGTATTCAGATCGCCGCGCGCTCGGCTCCAGGCGTAAGACATGTTCAGATCGAGGCGCTGGCCGGGACGATAGTGCGCGGTGACATCGGCCTGGCGATACTGCGAAGTACCGCCGTTCTGGAGAGCCAAAATTCCATTGCCGCCTGCCACGCCTAACATCTGATTCACCACGAACAGGTCTACAGTGTGGCTGTCGAGATAGCCCGTCCGCAAAATTAGTTTCCTGCTGACTTCCTGCTGGACTTCGGCATTCCAGCTAAACGTGCGCGGACTCGATCCAGGATCGACCGAGGTTCCCGGTGCGACCGGAGCCGTGCCGGAAAGAAGATAGGTGTTTTGCAGAACGGTCGGCTGGCCCACCAGCGCGCCAGTCGTATCGAAGAAGCTTAGCACGCGAGTCTGGTTGTCCGTGAAGTCCGCCGCCAGCAGCGGCACGTGGGCGTAAATCTCGGCGACGCTGGCGCGAACCACGGTCCTTCCACCGTTGAGGGAGTAGGCCGCGCCAGCCCGTGGCGCGAACGCGACATCGCGACCCAGGGTTTGCCTGGATAAACGCGCTCCGAAGTTCAACGTTAAGCGGCTGGTCAGATTCCAGTGATCCTGGATGAATTCAGCGACCTCCGCGTCGCTGGCGCGCGAAAGGCCAGCGCCCTGGAAGTCGATGCGCTCAGCCACCAGGCCATTCTGCGCCAGCAGGTCCACGGGATGAGAGAGGCTGCTGCCGCTGTAGGACCGATACAAGACGTCCGCGCCAAACCTTATTTCGTGGCTGCCCAGCCAGGACTCCGCCGGCAGCTGATACGCAGGCAGCACTTCCCACTGGTTGGCCTTGCGGGACGATGTGTTGAAGAAATCGCCACCCCAGCCTTCGGGGGTGATTTCCATGTCGGCAAATCCCTGCCCACGCACGTTGGCGTCAAACCGGGTGTAGCGGGCGATGGTGTTCAGCAGCGCGCCGGAGGAGAACTGATAGGAGTCCGAGACGCTGATGGATGCGCCATTGCGGCCATAGTCTGCGGACGCAGTTTGCGGCACCAGGGTATTGATGTTGGCGAACTGCAGCGACATCGGGAACACGTTCACGCTGAAATTGACCAGGTGCCGGGGAGACAGGATGAACTGAAGTTCGGTAAACGACGTGATGCTCCGCGTCTTGGTTTCGTTCATCGGCCAGGGCAGCCCGCGTACCGGCATCTTGCGGATCTCGTAAGTCACCTCTTCGGAGAAATTGATCTTGTCCTTCACCAACGGGCCGCCGATCTCCAGCCGCGGCGTCCAGTTGCCTAGTCCTGAAAGGTGGCCGCTCTTTCCTCGAAAGGACGTGACGAAATCCATCAACTTGTAATTCCAGTCGCCGGAGGGCGGCTTGGTTTCGATGGTCGTCAAACCCCCGGAAAAACCTCCGTACTCAGAGCTGTCTGGCAGGTTGTAAACGGTCATGGCCTGAATGGCTTCGACGGGAATGGGAATCGAAAAGCTTCCCGATACCGGATCGACGTTTTCCGCCGAGTCTACCACCAGCATTCCTTGGCTCTCGGACTGGCCCTTGAAGCTCAGCTTGCCCTCGCGAGTCCGAATGACACCCGGGACCAGTGTCAAGGCCTCTGTAAACTTCTGCGTGGGCAAAGGCAGCGTATCCAATTGCTGAGCGCTGACTGTACCCGTTACCCCAGAGCTCTGGGTGGCAATTTCGGCGGCTTGCGCCTGCACTTCGACCTGCTGGTCGACGGAATTAATCTTTAAAACGATGTCCGAAACCGCCGCTTGGCTGGCGCTAACGATCACGGTGTTAGAGGAAGGCTGGAAGCCGTCCTCCTTGGTCTCCAGCGTATAGCGTCCGGCGGCCAGGCGCGTGAACTCGTAACGGCCCTCCGCATCAGTCACCGCAGATTGGGGAGCTGGCTCCGGGGACGGCCCCGTCAACTTCACCGTGACACCCGCAAAGGCGTCCGTTCCGCCCTGCCCGTTGGCTACCGTGACCTTGCCGGTGATGGAGGCGGTGCGTGAGTCCGCGCTCTGTGACTGCCAAGCGAAGGCCGAATGGGCGGCGAGCAGCAACACAACCAAAAACGCGCCGTTCACGGCGCGCACTACTCCTGAAATCATTTTCTTCATTGCGTTATGTCGATCCGAGGGCGGAGAAGGGGCGCTCTCTTTGGTATAAGCTCTAATTTTAGAGGCCCCGCCGGGGATTTCAACCGCCCAAACCTACCCGGAGTTGCGTCACGGTACCCGCCCAAATGGCCAGTACGGGGCTGAGCCTGCCACGACAGACAGGAGGCTATCTCAGTCGGTCTCGGAAGTGTCACAAGCACCTCGAGAAAGCCAGCGGACTGTTCCACGACTATCAATTTCCAGTTCGGAAATCGGAGGGCCAGCCAGGTCGGGATTCGCCTTGATCTCCATTTCGACAAACTGCCGTGCGGCTACTGGATATCCCAGCCGCTCCCATTGACCATGAGAACTTACGTGCTCCCGGATGTGGCGATTGAGGCCGGCAAAATAGCCGATCGAAGACTTTGCGGCGTCCGTGCTCTCATAACGCTCCGTGGTAACCCGCCCTTTTGTGTCAGAAACCAAGCCTCTCACGAACAAGGCCAGATGGCTCCCCTGAAGCCCCGCAAAAATGACCTCCGTCGGCTTATTTTCTAACGTCCGGCGGAACTCGCTGGGATCTGTGTCACGAATGTGACGGACAGCCCGTTCGTACGGGATCTTAGAAAGCCGCAAAAACGTTTCTGCTTTCGTCCGCAAGTCGCCAGGGTACTGGCATGCGGCGCCAGCAAGTTGCCTCAGATTGAAAGCGGTTGTCTTTTCTTCGTAAAGCCCCGCGATTGCCACGGTACAACCGGGTTCGTCGATGATCTTGCACTCCGAGCCCCACGCCAGCTCCCGAGTTACGCGACAATCGGCGGCGATCACCAGCGTGTGATTGGCCTTGTCGATCAAAGCCACCACGCTGGTGGCATGCACCGGCGCCGAAAAGAGCGAGGTGCCCGTCAGTACAAAGACCACGCCGACTCGAGCGCGGGTGATCATTCCCGTTCGCCTTTCGAGGCGGGAAGTCCGCCGTCGACGTGAGTCTTGTCTCTTCGCCGATCCCCAGCAATCTGGTTCTGATAGAGGAAATCAGCGTTGGCATACATCTGTGACAGCACGGATCCAAGCTGGTCGATGTCGTTGGCCAAAACTCCTGCGAAGAACTGCTTACGGATCTCTTCAAACCTGATTTTTAATCGCGGTGCGACGCGCCGGCCGCGGCTGGTCGCTTTGATGACAAGGGATCGATGATCCCGGGGATCGCTCTTACGACTGAGGAAACGGCCGGCTTCCAGACGGTCGACAAAGCGCGTGATTTTGCCTTTGTCTCTGCTCATGATGTCAGCGAGTCTTCGAGCGGAAATTTCTCCCGCCTCCACACAACGAATCAGGACCGCTGCTTCTTGTGCGGTCATCCTGAACCGGATGAAGCAGCGATCGCAGGTTTTCTGTAGCTTTATGCTGGCTCGAAAGAGCAGCGATACCAGGAGTTCCTCTTGTGAATCGCTCGTGCCGGGATATTTCCAAGGAGAGTCGTGCCGCTTCCGGAGAGGCTCAAACGTAAAGCCCTTACCCTTCCGAATCTCGGTCGTCTCTGCCATGAGATTGCTCCTGCGAGACAACTTTCGTTGTCCCGCAGGGCTTTCTTCTCACCTCGACTTGTTTAGAAGTGGAAGCCGAGTTCCAGCGTCTCGCTACGCGGCGTGACGTAGTGCGTGCCGCTGAAGGTAGACAGGAAGTTGTAGAGCGCGGTTTTGTTGGCCACGTTGATGACCGTGAAGCGCAGACTCCACTTGTACTTGTCGCCGTGGAAGAGGTTATCGTCCCCGGCAGAAAAGTCGAACAAGCTGCGCGGCGCAACGCGCTGCGGAGCGTGATCGTCATTTTCTTTCCCAGGCGCCGGCACCTTGAGGTATATGGACGCCAGCCCTGCTGCATCGCAGGTGGCCAGTGCCGGTCCAGTTGGGCTTGGAGCAGCCAGCTTGCCATCGCAGGTTAGTCCCGCCTGAAATTCCTGATCGGCGGTCAGCGGTAATCCGGTGATGCCGTTTACCAAGGCCACTTGGCCCGGCAACGCAGTGGTGTTCGATCCCCCATTGGCAACCGGCGTGGCCGCCGCGCATGTAGCGGTTGCCGCAAAGCACGGTAGCGCGCCAGCCACCAGGCCGCTGTCATAGCGCCAGTTAAACGCCACCCACGGCAAGCTCTTCCACGGCTGGTATTGCACGTGCGTCGTCTGGTTGAACAGCTCGTCATGGTCGATGCGGAAGACGCTGTTCCCCACCGGGATGATGGGTATCCCGGCGACTTGCGGCAGAAAGTAGCGCGCGGCAACGCCAGACATGGACACCAGCGCCGAGAAACCATGGAAATCCGGAACGCTGACGCGGATCGCGTATCCGGGAATTTTGTTCCTCTGCCACTCGATCGGGAAGGTGAGTGGAGTGGCGCCCACCACACCGAAATCGAAACCGTTGTGGGTGTACTTCCAGATGTATTCGGCGTCCACCACTAAATACTTCTTGAAGGCTTGTTGGATGCCGGCATGGAATTCATTGCGCCAGCCGGGATTAATCGCGCCCAGGTTGCAGGGCAGATTGGGCGGCGGGGCGATGAAGCGGATGACGGCGTCAGCGCACCCGGTGCTGCCGATGACCAGATTCTCGTTGAACGGAGTCTCTAGAGTGCGCGCGTAAGAAACGCGAACCACCGTACTGGTAGGCTTAAAGTTGTAAGCAATACCCAGCCGAGGCTCCGCTTGGCGCGCGCTGGAAATCCCGTTGTAGAGGTCTCCCCGAAGTCCGAGATTGAAGGCCCAATTTCCCTTGGTGATCGTATCCTGCACGTAAAGCCCGAGTTCCTTCACGTCCGTGTGGCCGTGGAAGGAGGCCAAAGCCCCTCCGCGGGTCAAGTCGAATGGCGCCAGGATCGTGCAGGGAGCGGCGATGGGCGTGCCATTCGCGTTCAGGCACGAAGTACCGGGAATAGCGTTGCCGTTGGCATCTAGGTCGTTAAATAGCGACAGAAACGTCGGATCGACGATGCCGATCTTGTCATCCTCCGTTAGGAACGTATGCTCGTACGTCACTCCCGCTTTCACGTTGTGAGCACCTTTCACATAGGAGAAATCCGAGCGCAGGCCCGCATTGGTGAGCGTCCGGCTCTGACGGAAGGTCTGGGCCTGAAGGTCCGGGGCCAAGTCGTTGAAGGGGTCGGCGCTCGGGTAGTAGTTAAACTGGTCTCTCCGCACAAAGCCGCCGAAGGTAAACACCGCGGACGGGCCAATCAGCCGCGTCCAGGTCGGTGCGATGTTAAAGGTCCCAATCTTCGAGCGCTGATCCGAGGGCGCCAAAGGATTGCCGGTCACGGGATTGAGGATGGTTGTGCCCGTGGCATCGCAAGTGAACCCCACGCTGCACGGGTGCAGTTGCTGGTCAAACGAATTGGGAGTCTGAAACCAGGAACGTGAGTAGCCCACGTTGAGGTGGACCGAATCCTTGGCAGTAAGCTGATAGTCGATGCGGTCGAACACATTCTCTTCGTTGCCTTTGGCGTGCATCACGGTGAACTCCGGCGGATCCAGGAACCGGCCAGTATTCAAGCCGTTCAGAGAGATAAAGTTCCCCCATTTCTGGTTTCCATAAGCCAGATTGAATCCGACGTTGCTGCTTCCGAAGCTGCCGTAAGAAGCGGTCAGGCTACCCGTCGGCGTAGTGATCCCCAGACCTGATTTCGTCGTAACTTTGATCACCAGGCTCGTTTTGCCGCCAAATTCGGCCGGCGGTGCGCCGGAAATGACCTCCAGCGATTGAATGGAATCCGAGGGAATCTGGTTGGAAAATACTTTGCTCTGCTGATCGGTGATCGGTTGGCCATCCACGGAAAACGAGTTGGAAGCGTGATCGCCGAGCCCATGGAAGAGGCCGTTGGAATCCGCGGCGACTCCAGGCGTCACCAGAGTGACCAGCGAGCTTACCGACGACGAGGAGCTTTCTAAGGGCAGCCTCTCGATCAGCCCCTGGTCCACATCGGTGTGGAAAGTGGACTCCGTCTCCACCAGGGAACTCGCTTCAACTGTCACCGTCGACTCCGCCGCTCCGATCTTCAAACTGATTTGCAGCGCTGTCGGCACCGTTGACCGGATATCCACCTGCTGCGTGGAAGAGGCAAAACCTGCGGCGGTCACCACCAGGCGATACGGATTGAACGGTACGTTCGTGATCCGAAAGCTCCCGTCGGTTCCTGTAGTCGCCGAACGCTGGAAACTGCTGACGGCGTTCGACACCTCGACCGTGGCGCCCGGGACCGCCGCGCCGGACGGGTCTTTGACCACACCTTCAATCGAGCCGGAATTTCCTTGCGCCCGGCCGGGCGCGGCGGAAAGCAGAAAACTTACTCCCAGAACGAATAGCGCATAGCAAAAACGCAAATTCCTGAACATTTTTCCTCCGTCCCGTGCCGGGACCGTAGATGCAGCGGTGGATGGAAGCCGCAAAAAAAAGCAGCTGGGCTGGGCCTAAACGGGGCTCAGCGCGTAGAAACGAGAGGGAACATCACGGCGACGTTTAGGCTTGAGGAGGAGCCCGCGAGGCACGATGCAGAGGAACGGAATCCGACGGAACCGCGTGTTCCGGAAGGGCCGCATGCCATGCGACTTGCTGCGCTTCAGGAATCAGGTCCAGGCGGGCAGCGGCCAGGGCGGGCATGTGCAGCGTCTGGCAAATGTGGCAAGTCGTCTCCGGCCCACTGGTGTGGTGGTGGAGAAGCGTGCCGCCCCCGGCAAGGTACAGCAACGCCACGCAACCCAAAACCGCCAGCGCGCGCCGCGTGTTCCTATGCCCGAAGATAGACCCTAGCGAGTGCATACACTTACACCCTTAAGCGTACCAGCTTAGACGGACGAAAGCCTGGGTTGGTTGCTTCGGGGGAACCTCTACAGGCAGGCGCTGCTTGACCCCGCAACCATTCTTGCCTAAGCTTCGTCTTAGTAAGTACATGCCCTGTAACACATCGCGAATTCGGATTTTAGCGCTGCTCCTCGGGATCGTATTTCTCGCGGCGCAGTTCCACTTTTGCGCCGACCTGACGTCGGATCCCACCAGTTCGCACACTTGCCCCTTCTGTGCGGCAGCGGGCTCGGTGGTGGTGGCGCAGTCGCCAAGCGTTGCGATTGTGCCGGTCATGAACCGGCTGGAAAACCCAGCGGTAGTCTTTCTGGTTTCTGCGGCAATACCGCGTGCGACATCGCCGCGGGCTCCCCCTTCCGTCTAGCCTCTCGCCCTTTTCTCCCATTGGCTTCGACTTAATCCGGTATTTGTCTCTGTTGTAGACACGTAGGAGTATCCACATGAGGAAAGGATTGGCATGGGCCATCGCTCTACTGGCCCTCCCCGCACCCATCGCGGCGCAGGGGCAAAAGATGCCGCCGCTCCCGCCTCCCTCTGCGCCGGCGGCCCCACCGGCGCCAGCGCAGAATGCGCCTGCGCGCATCACGATTGACGAGGCCATTCGCCTGGCGCTGCAGCACAACCATGCGCTGCAGGCGGCCCGTACCACCATTCTGCAAAACCAAGCTCAGGAAACCACCGCCAATCTTCGCCCGAATCCTACGTTGTCTTGGGACAGTCAATTCTTCCCGTTGTTTAGTCCCAGCCAGTTCAGCGCCGACTACCTGGAGAACCAGGCGCAGTTCGACATCGGCGTCGGCTATCTCTTCGAGCGCGGCAAGAAGCGCCAGCATCGCCTCCAGGCGGCGCGAGACCAAACTGCGGTAACCCGTTCGCAGGTGGACGACAACCAGCGCCAACTGGTCTTTAACACCAGCCAGCAATTCATCGCCGTGCTTCTCGCGCAATCGACCCTTGATCTCGCCCAACAGGACCTCGACAGCTTCCGGCAAACCGTGGACATCAGCGAAGCGCGCCGCAAGGCCGGCGACATGAGCGAGGGCGATCTGCTCAAGATCAAGCTCCAACTGCTGCAGTTTCAAAGCGACCTGTCCGCGGCGAAACTCGCCAAGATCCAGGCGCTAGCCGGATTACGCCAGTTCCTTGGGTTTGAATCGGTTCCCGACGATTACGACGTGGAGGGCGATCTCGACTACCAGCCGGTCCATGCGGGCCTCGCCGACCTGAAGATTCTCGCCTCGCAAAACCGGCCCGATCTTCGCGCCGCGCAGCAAGGGGTCACCGCCGCGCGCAGCCAGGAGGCGCTCATGGAAGCCAACGGCAAGCGCGACCTGGGCGCCAGCTTCAATTACACCCACACCGCGGGCATCAACAGCGGCGCTTTTTTCTTCAACATCGACCTGCCCATCTTCGATCGCAACCAAGGCGAAATCGCCCGCACTCGCTATGCCATCAGCCAGGCGGAAGAGCAAGCCACCGAAACCGCCCAGCAAGTCAGCACCGACGTCACCGACGCTTTCGCGGCTTTGCATTCCAACGACGAAATCATCCAACTCTATCGCGGCGGCTACGTGGATCAGGCCAAGCAGTCCCGCGACATCACCGAGTACGCCTACCAGCGCGGCGCCGCCAGCCTCCTGGACTTCCTAGACGCCGAACGCACCTATCGCTCCAACCAACTCGCGTATCGCCAAGCGCTGGCCAGCTATATGACCGCGCTCGAGCAGGTTCGCCAAGCCACTGGAACAAGGAACTTGCCATGACTGCGCATACACCAGCCCGAATGTTTTCGCTCTTAGCGTTTGCCGTTGGCTTTTTCGCTCTGGCTTTCGCGGGATGCAGCTCCGGTCCGGGCGAGGCCGAATCCAAAATGACCTCCTACTCCACCGGCGAAAACAAGGCGGACACCGCCGAGCTCTTTAGCCTGCCGCCGGAGCAGGTCTCGCACATCCAGATCGTTCCGGTGGAAAAATCCGCACTGCCCCGCGTCCTGCGCCTCACTGGCTCGGTCGCTTACAACGCCTTCAAGACCACGCCGGTCTTCAGCGCCGTTGGCGGCCCCGTTCAGGAGATTCTCGCCGAGCCCGGCCAAACCGTTCACCCCGGCCAGACGCTGCTCACCGTCACCAGCCCGGACTATTCCGCGGCGCGCTCCGCGTACATGAAAGCGCGCAGCGCGTTTCAGCTCGCTGACAAAAACTACGAACGCTCCAAGGATCTTTACGATCACAAAGCCATCGCCGAGCGCGACCTCCAACAAGCGGAGTCCGACCGCGCTCAGGCACAGGCCGATCAGCAGTCCAGTGAAGACGCCCTTCGCGCTCTCGGAATCAACGATCCGGAATCGCTGGTGAAAGCGCCGCCCAAAACCACCGGCCAGATTCCGGTCATCGCTCCGGTTGGCGGCGCCATCGTCGAGCGCCTGGTCGGCCCCGGCCAGCTGCTGCAAGCTGGCGCGACACAATGCTTCACCATCTCGGACATGGGCACTGTGTGGGTGCTCGTAAACGTCTACCAGAACGATCTGGCCTACGTGCGCACCGGCGACAGCGTAGACATAACCACGGACGCCTACCCCGACCACTTCCGCGGCAAGATTTCTTATATCGCTGATGCCCTCGACCCCAATACCCGCACGGTTCAAGCGCGCATCGTTACCGAGAATCGCGGCTACAAGCTCAAGAAAGACATGTACGTAACCGCCGGCGTGCAAGCCGGTGCGCTGCGCAACGCCCTCACCGTTCCGGACTCCGCCGTCCTCCGTGACACCGAGAATCAGCCGTTCGTTTACGTTCAGTCGGGTTCCAATCAATTCGCGCGACGCTTGGTCAAAGTAGGAGACAGCCAGGACGCACGCACGCTGGTTCTAGAAGGCCTCAAGGAAGGCGAGCGCGTCGTGGGCGACGGCAGCCTGTTCCTGCAATTCAAGAATTCCCTGCAGCACTAGGAGCCCCTTGCGCGCCATACGACAACTCGCTTCGCTGTGCCGCGCCTCGCGCAAGGCTTCCCGATGATCCATCGAATCGTTCAATTCGCGCTTCAACAGCGCTTTGTCGTCCTGATGGTCAGCGTGCTCATCGTCATCGCCGGCACCGTTTCCTTCCAGCGCATGCCCGTCGACGCCTACCCCGACCTTTCTCCGCCCATGGTGGAGCTCATCACGCAATGGCCCGGCCACGCTGCCGAAGAAGTGGAACGCCTCACCACTTTGCCGCTTGAGCTGGCCATGAACGGCGCCCCGCACCTGGTCGTCATGCGCTCCATTTCTCTCTACGGCCTTTCCGATGTCCGCCTCACCTTTGATGAATCGACCGATCCATACTTCGCCCGTCAAGAAATCTTCCAGCGGATCGCGGACGCGAGTCTTCCGCAAGGCGTGACGCCCAGCATGGCGCCGCTCTTCAGCCCCAGCGGCCTGGTGTATCGATACGTTATCGAGAGTCCCGATCGCTCTCCGACGGAGCTTCATACCTACGAGGCGTGGATCATCGAGCGCGCCTACAGAAGCGTTCCCGGCGTTGCGGACGACTCCGGCTTCGGCGGTCCCACGATGGAGTATCAGGTCCTGCTGGATCCCGCGCGCCTCTACAACTTTCACTTGCCCGTCGTTCAGGTTTTGAATGCGCTGCAGGCGAACAATGCCAACACCGGCGGCGGCTTCTACACCCAGGGTGGCCAGTTCTACTATGTCCGCGGTCTCGGCCTGCTCAAATCCACCGACGACATCGGCGAAGTCGTCGTCGGCAGCAACAACGGCGTTCCTATCCGAGTGAAAGATATCGGCCAGGTGGTCATCGGCCACCCTCCGCGCCTTGGCATTTTCGGCTTCCAGGATAAAACCAAGAATAACGAAGACGCCGTCGAGGGCGTCATCCTCATGCGCCGCGGTGAGCAAACGCAAAACGTTCTGCGCGGCGTCGAGCAAAAAACCGACGAGCTCAACCGCAGCGTTCTTCCCCCAGACGTCAAAATCCGTCCTTACTACGATCGCAGCGATCTAGTGCGCGTCACCACCGACACCGTCGAATGGAATTTGATCCGCGGAATGGTGCTGGTCCTCGTCGTGCTGATCTTTTTCCTGGTCAGCATTCGCGCCGCGGTCATTACCGCGCTCACCGTCCCGCTCGCTCTGCTCTTCGCCTTCATTTTTCTGCATGCCACCGGCGAGGCGGCCAACCTGCTCTCCATCGGCGCCATCGACTTCGGCATCATCATTGACGGCACCATCGTCATGGTCGAAAACATTTACCGCGAGCTGGCCGAGCGCCGCGGCACGGAGTACAATCTCCGCGAAGTCATTCTCCACGCTGCCCGCGACGTCGACCGCCCCATCTTCTACTCCGTCGCCGTCATCATCGCCGGCTATCTCCCCATCTACGCGCTCACCGGGCCCTCCGGCAAACTCTTCCATCCCATGGCCGACACCATGGCCTTCGCCCTGGTCGGGGCGCTCATTCTTACGCTCACGTTCGTTCCCGTCGTCGTCTCCTATTGGTTTAAGAGCGGCGTCGAGGAAAAGCAAAACCGTGTTTTCAATTGGATTCGCGACAAGTACGCGGGCCGCCTGGTGTGGTGCCTCGACCATCCGACGCTCACCGTCATCGGCTCCCTAGCCATTTTCGGCGCGACTCTTTTGCTGGTTCCGCTTATCGGCGGCGAGTTCCTTCCGCATCTGGATGAAGGCGCCCTGTGGATCCGCGCCACCATGCCCTACACCATCGGCTTTGAAGACGCCGCCAAATTCTCTCCGCAAATTCGCAACATCCTCATCCAATACCCCCAAGTTACGGTGGTAGGCTCGGAACTCGGGCGGCCCGACGACGGCACCGACCCCACCGGGTTTTTCAACGACGAGTTCTACGTGGGGTTGAAGCCCTACGACGACAAAACCTGGAAGTCCGGCTCGATTCACACCAAGGAAGAACTTAGCCGCGATATTGAGAAAAAGCTCGACGCTTATCCAGGCGTTATCTTTAATTTCACGCAGCCCGCGGAAGACGCCGTCGACGAGGCCCTCACCGGCCTCAAGTCCTCCCTGGCCGTCAAAATCTTTGGCTCCGATCTCGACGTGCTCGAGAAAAAAGCCGTCGAGATCAAGAACGTTCTCGACAAAACCCCAGGTTTCACCGAGCTTACGGTTGTTCGCGAACTTGGCCAGCCCAGCTTGCTCGTCGATGCCGACCGCCAGAAAATCGCGCGCTACGGCATCAACGTCGCCGATGTCGAAGCCGTCGTCCAGGCTGCCGTCGGTGGCCAGGCCGCCACGCAGGTCATCCAGGGGGAAAAGCTTTTCGATCTCGTGATCCGCATGGAGCCGCAGTATCGTTCCAACGCGCGCCAGATCGCGAATCTCTTGGTGCCCACGCCCGGTGGCCAGCAGATCCCCTTATCCGAGCTCGCCACCATCAAGGAATCCACCGGCGCATCCTTCATCTATCGCGAAAACAATTCGCGCTACATCGGCATTCAGTTTTCGGTGGAAGGGCGCGACCTGGAGGGTATCGTCAAGGCCGGCCAGCAAGCCATCGCCAAGTCCGTACAGCTCCCCGAGGGCTATCGTCTCGATTGGGGCGGCGAATATACCGAACTGCTCGAAGCCAGATCGCAGCTCTACGTGATCGGCCCGCTGGCCATCTTTCTGATTTTCCTGATCCTCTTTGCCCTCTATGGCAACTTCAAATTCCCCATAACCATCGCGCTCGGCGTCGTCTTAACGGAGCCGGTCGGCGCGCTCATCGCCCTCAAGCTGACGCACATCCCGTTCAGCGTCTCCAGCATTCTTGGTCTGCTCGCCTTGCTCGGCGTTTCGGTCGAAACCGCCGTCATCCTCGTCAGCTACATCAACAAGCTGCGCCTGGAAGGCGCCAGCGTTCGCGACGCCACGCGCGAAGCCTCCCTGCTCCGCCTGCGCCCCATCATGATGACCGCGCTCGTCGCGTGCCTGGGCTTGCTGCCGGCCGCCATGTCTACCGGTGTTGGCAGCGATACACAAAAGCCGTTCGCGATCGTGGTCGTGGCCGGCTTGCTCTCGCGCCTGCTTCTCGGTTTCTTCGTGAATCCCGTGCTCTACGAAATAGTCGCCCGCGAAGGCGACGTCCTGCAGGTGTAGGCGCTGGGCTTTAGCCCGGCGAGCCGTCAGAAGAACACGTCACCAACACAGCCGCGACCAGCAAATACGATCGGAGTCGGATCTTTCTGCAGTCCGTTAACGTGCCGCTAGTTCTGTTGGGTCGACGCGCTTGTAGCCCCCGTCCCGATCGCGTCGCCATTAACCACCAGCTCGACCCGCCGGTTTTTCTGCCGCCCCTCGGCAGTGTCGTTGGAAGCCACCGGTTGAGTCTTGCCGAATCCTTTGGCCGCCATCGCCGATCCCGGCACGCCCTGCTCCGCCAGAAAATCCCGCACGGAGTCCGCGCGCCGCTCCGAAAGCTGCTGATTCATTTCGTCGCCGCCCACGCTGTCCGTGTAACCTTCAATCTGCAAATTCAACCCGGGATGCGCCAGCACAATACCTGAAATCTTCGCCAGCTTTTCCCGCGCCCCCGGCTTTAACGTGAACTTCCCGGTGTCGAACAGCACGTCCGACATGTTCACGATCAAGCCCCGCGCCGAATCCCGCGTCTGCAAGATGGAGTTCAACTGCGCCAGCAATTGTGCGCGTAAATCCGCCTTTTCTTTCTCGGCCTGCGCCGCGGCCTGGCGTGCTTTCTCCGCTTCCGCCTCCGCAGCCTTCTGTTGCTCTTGCGCCGCCTGCTGCTGCGCCAAAGCCGCCGCCCGCGCCGCCTCGGCCTCTTGTCTTTGGCGCGCTGCCTCCTGCGCTGCTTGCTGCGCTTCCAGCTTCATCCGTTCTGCGTCGGCCTTGGCGGCTTCCGCTTGCGTGCGTGCCTGCTCCGCTTCGACGCGCGCCTGATCCGCTTGCTGGCGCCGCAAAACCTCTGCCGCCGCGTCCGAGCGGGCCTTCGCTTCGCGTTCCGCCGCCGCTTTCTTTTCCACTAGCGCCGCGGCATTCGCCTGCTCTTCCGCCGCCTGCTTCACGGCCATCACCCGCGCCTCTTCGGCGGTCTGCACGGCGTCGCGTGCCGAAGCCACCACTGTTTTCTTGTCCCGCTTCCCGCGGTACGCGTCTTCCGCGCCCTTCAATTTCTCTTCCGCTTTCGCGAGCGTGGACCCCGCATATTTGTCCGCCTGCGCGATGTGCGCGATGCGCACTGCGTTGCGCGCCTCAAACAGCTCCAGCGGCGTCTTGCGGTCGACCCCAAAAATGGCGTTCTCGATCTTGGTGTTCGACGACGAATAAATTCCCTTCCCCAGCAATTCGTACTTCGCGTCGATGTTTTCCACCTTGGCGTCCGCGGCCAAGATGTTTTCCAGGACCACGGTGTCCCCCGGCTGCGTCACCGCAAAATAGGGTTCCGCGGTCACGATCATTCCAAACGTCTGCATGTCGGAGATGGCCTTTACCGTGCCGCTGCCATTCTTCAGCACCACTTCGCCCAGGTTCACCGCCCGCCCCTGCGGAGACACCGCCCACAGCACGTACGTCAGATACTCCAGGCCGAACTTGGTCGCCTCCTGCAAGCCGTCGAAGCGCGCATCGATCTCGATGCGGTTGCTCTTGACGTCCATCTTGGCCTCGCCGGAGGCCCCCTGCATCAATTCCGTCGCCTGAAAATCGATCTTCGTCGACCCGCCGGCCCGCCGGTAGTTCACCGCTTTCGTCGTGCGAGACACCGTCGGCGCGCCCGCAACGGTACTCCCCACTGCGGCGCCGCTTTGGGTCTGCGCGTTCCCCGCCGGCAGTGCCCGTGCGAACATCGGCACAGCTGCCATCCCCACAACCGCACTCACAGCCAGGCAAATCGATGTAATTTTCACGTCAGACTCCTCTTTGGCCTTCGTCTTGGCGACCACCTTCGCGGCATTGCGATCGAACCCGGCAAATCCTCACCCGCCGTTCTCTGTGTGCCTTTCGGCAACTTTCTGCCGAGAGCTATATCCGTGTGTAATTTCAGGTTAGCAAGAAAACAAGCAGGGGAAAGCAACGCCCGGGGCACCTTTGTACAACTAATCACCGGTCAGGCCGTATCCGCCTAAATGCATAGGATCCGTCGACTAACCTGACGGTGTCCGGTCCCCTGTTCCAGGAGGCCACCATGCCGCGCTGGTTCCTGCTCAGCCTCGCCGCTCTCTGCGCCGCTTCTACACTCGCTCAGGACCCAAGAATTACTCCAGATTCGAACTCTATGGCGGCTACCTCGATTCCGAGCGTGACCGAGACATTCCGCGAATCGAGTAAATGATCCAACTGCGATCTACTGGTGTTCAACTGCTTGGCCATGGCCCGTTTGGTCTTTTGCTGTTTCCGCATGGCTTGCTCCAGTTGCCACGCCAGCACCCGCTTGATGGCCAGCGCCTCTACTTCTTCCCGGATGCCTTCCTCCTCGAGAAAACTGTCGAACGTCGAGCCATCGTGCCTGGTTCCCTTGCGCCTTTTCGTTGCGCTCATTGCAGTCCCCTTTGATGCTTGTTTTTCTTGGCCGGGCCACTATAGATCCCCGAACCTGTGAAATGTACCAAGTCCGGTACGTTCGGGATCACCCTTCTCAAGAGTTCTCTGCGCCAGCTACTTTGTACGCCGGAACGGATTCTCCAGCTCTCCGGGCATGTAATGTGAAATATGCTGATCCCGCGACAATGAGTAGAAGCGATAAGGAAATTTCGGGTACAATCGACAGGATCGATTCGGCACGAGATTTATTTCAGTTTTGGAGGGAGTCTTTCGAGCGGGCGTCAAAACAACCCGCTCCCGCGAAGTCTAGTCACGAACCCAGATCAAACTGCTCATCACCCGTGTCATTCTTGGCGGAAGGCTTAGGGTGATTCGCAACGAGATCTGCTGCGCGAAAGCCCGTCATGCACGGCTGCACTAGGAGTGTGCCGTGTCCTCAAACAAAAGTCAACCTCGTCCACGCAACCTGAGTGAACTGCCTCAGCTCAGGACTGTTGACGCGTGGAGAGCGGCCCTAGGCTTATTACCGGTGCCGCTCCGCGAGACGGCCGAAAACCGACAAAGGTACGTTCTCCTAAATGGTACAACCGGGAACTTTTGTCTCGATTTCGTCGGCGGGACAGAGCGGAACGCTCAGCGAGCTGCTGCGTGGTCTTGCGATGTTGGACATTACATCACGCTCGCTAACGGCTCGGTTGTAGTTAACCGATGGGATAGGCAAGCGTCTGAGGAGATCTATTCCTCCCAAAGCGTAATCTCCCAACTCCATGAGTTTCACCGGTATCTCGAAAAAACCGCTCCGGATCGTTCGCGAAGCATAGTGGCTCATGTGCTGCGAATTTTTCATCAGATCAGAGAAGCGGTAGGTGGGCAAAACAATGGCCTTCGCTCACTCAGAATTCTGTTACATCTATTGGCGTCTGCGTCAACTGAACAGTACCGACTACCCGAACAGGATTTTGAAGGCTGGGGACTGAGTGCCGACGTAATCGAATCTTCGCAGGCAATTCCCGACGCGACTTGGCTTCCCCTGTATAACGATCTTTCCGGGATTGGGCGCTATGATGTCTTGCGCCCTGATTTCCAGCTTGTTCTCCGCCACGCATCGGGCGCCGTATTCCAAGACGCTCATCTCGAAGCCCAGCTCTCTCCTAACTCCTGGCTGCCTGGCTTCGAGAGACCGGCAACTATTGATCCAAAGGCGGCTCCAAGCGAAACGGGAACTTACTTTACTCCGCCGGCACTCGCGCGCACGCTCGCGGAAGAAGCCACCAGTGACATCCAAAATCTTGAGGACAGGTCGCTGCTCATATTTGATCCTGCATGTGGGTCCGGCGAACTCTTGAAGGAGTGTCTGCGCCTACTAAAGCTAAAGGGATACAGCGGTCGCATACGGGCGACGGGCTGGGACAAGTCAGACGTTTCAGTGGAAATGGCGAGATTTGCCCTCGCTTGCGAGAAGCGCGTTTGGCCTACCGACCAAGTCGAAGTCGAGGTCACCCAACACGACTCCTTGGCTACCGGGACGAACTGGCCACCGGGTGTTGACATCCTGCTGATGAATCCGCCGTTCAGATCTTGGCAGCGAATGAACCCCGAGGAACAAGAAGCGGTCACCCGAGTATTGGGATCTTCTAGCAAGCCAAATCTAGCAATGGCATTCGCCCGCCGCGCGCTCGATGTCTTAAGCGACGGCGGGGCGCTCGCCATGATTACCCCGAACTCCGTTCTGGAAGCCTCGTCGGGAAGTCAGGTGCGCGAAGCCCTTGCGGGGACGCTGACACCCCAGTTGATCGCGAGGCTTGGAGACCAAAGCATTTTCTCCCGTGCCTTGGTCGATGCAGGAATGTATGTAGGAAAGCGAAAACCCGCTCACGCACCAACAACGGCAATTCTATGGGCAGATTCTCGTCCTAACTCGCTTAGCTACGCCCTACGTGGATTGCGAAGATGGCGCGGTGCTGAAGTGGACCCTATCAGCGAGGATGGATTCTCCGTATACCGACGCGATGATATTGGAAAAACGGCGACACCTTGGATAGCACGCAGCTACGAAGCATTGGCTGCTTTTGAATCTGTCCGACGTACCAGACGTACAGTGCCCGCGAAGAAAGTGTTCCAAATAAGGCAGGGCGTCCGGCTCGGGAGTGACGTCTTCGTTGTTTCCAAAGAATATATTCAGGGACTTCGAAGGAGCGAGCGCCGGTTCTTCCGTCCGGCCGTAATGAATCCTTCAATATCCGACAATATCCGATGGTCATCTAAACGACGGCTATTTCGTATTCTATCCGTACACGACAGGTCTTCCGGCTATCACCAGCGAACACGACCTGGAAGAGCATGTTCCGACCTACTACAAGGAACTCTTGACGGCCAAACCCAAACTTTCTGCTCGAAAGAGCCTTGTTGAGGGTGGCCTGGCCTGGTGGGATCTACTTCGGCACCGTCCATGGCACGAGGAACATAGCGTCAAGATCGTTTCGAAGTATTTTGGTGGAGCTCGATCCTTCGCCTTAGATCAGGCAGGCGAGTTTATCGTAGTGGTCGGGAACGCGTGGTTGCTGGAAAAAGGGACTCTGCCACTCGGTATTACGGACGAAGAGATTTACTTTTGCTATGTTGGCCTACCTAAACAGTTCAATCGCAGGTGACCTTCTCAAGTACGTATCAATCCAAGTGTCGGGAGGACAGTGGGATCTTTCGAACAAATATTTGGGAAATTTGCTTATACCCAATCTCGCTAAACTTAACCTTGTTCAGGTGAACCAGCTGACTCAGATGGGCGTCGAAATCTCTGAAGGAAAGCTAAATCCCTGGGCCAACCTCGATGAAGTCGTTCGTTCTATCCTGCAGGAATAACCTTGGCCGAAGGCATCAAATATTCCGGCTCGCTAGTTCAGGCCTTAGAGAGAAGCCTGAGATCCGCATTCAATCAGCCAGCTGTGATACTTACCAGACGGCCTAATAAGGCTGGAGCGGTATTTCCTATCTCGCTGGAAAACGGCGGCAAGAGCGCACAAACTGATGAAGGTTCAGTACGGAAGCTAGCAGGAATCCTCACACAGGACGGGGAACCCACCACTTTTTACTTCGGGTTCGCGGCCGCGTTTGAGATTCTCGCTCGCGAGCACATCTTGCAAGACGCGAGCCTCGTTGTGTTCCATGACATTTACGCCGGACAACTTGCGCCTCTATTCCGAGCGGAATGGGACCACAAAGGAGCGTGGGATGCTGCGTCAAAGCACGCACAACCACATTGGCATTTCGTTCAGCGACCCGAACAGATTGAAGGTATCGTCCGGGCTCTGATATCCCCGCCACCCGATTTTACTGCTGAACCGGAGAGCGAACTCTTCGCCAGCCTCGTTGACTACAGGAAGTTTCACTTCGCAATGACTTCATTCCCCGAACAGAAGCAAGTCTTCCAATCCGACGACTTCCAGAAATGGTTCGAGAGCTTAACGAAGTATATCGCTCAGCAAATCGCCTACATCGTCTTAAAGGCGCCGCCTGGGGCCCTTCAGGCAAGGGATTTTGTCCCAGGGTGATCTACTAAATGAAACGGGCGGGTTTCTCCTCGTCCTTCCTATTAAAAGCGAATCCCAGGCGAAACTCATGTTCAATCGGTCTCCACTCACGGAACAAAGGCCACGTGGGTCCTTACCACCTCCGGCTTGGCCCTGCTATTCTTTGGAGTGCACGCGATGATCGGTTTACGACGCACACTGCTTCCATGGGGCACGCGGCACCGGGGACGAGCAACGAACCATGTTTGAAAACCTGACAGAAAAGCTGCAACGCACATTCAAGAATCTTCGCGGCCAGGGCAAGCTCACCGAAGAGCACCTGGACGCCGCGCTCGCCGAGATTCGCGAAGCGCTGCTCGAAGGCGACGTCAACGTCGGCGTAGCCGACGAGCTGCTCGCCAACATTCGCCAGAAGACCATCGGCAGCGAAGTCATGCTGCAGCTTTCGCCCGACCAGCAAGTCGTCAAGACCGTTCGCGACGAGCTGACCATCATGCTCGGCAAGCACGCCAAGCCGCTGTTTGCTTCGCGGCCGCCGTCAGTCTGGATGATCGTCGGCTTGCAAGGTTCCGGTAAGACCACCACGACCGGCAAGCTCGCCAAATGGCTCGCGCAGCATGGCCATCGCCCGCTGGTCGTTTCCACCGACGTGTACCGCCCGGCCGCCCGCGAACAGCTCGCGCAAGTCGCCAAAGCCGTTGGCGCCCCGCTGTGGCCCGGCAAGGGCACGGACAAGCCGCTCGAAATCGTGCGCGGCGCCATCAAAGAAGCGAAGCTGTCCGCCAGCGACGTAATCCTGGTCGACACCGCCGGCCGCCTGCACATCGATGAAGAATTAATGAAAGAGTTGGGCACGCTCAAGAAGGAGCTGCAACCCAGCGAAATTCTGTTCATCGCCGACGCCATGCTCGGTCAAGACGCGGTGTACTCCGCCGGCGAATTCCACAAACAGCTCGGCCTCACCGGCGTGGTGCTCACCAAGCTCGACGGCGACGCCCGCGGCGGCGCGGCTCTAAGCATCGCCAAGGTGTCGGGTGCGCCGGTAAAGTTCGTCGGACTAGGTGAAAAATACGATGCCCTCGAAGGCTTCTATCCCGAGCGTATCGTTTCCCGCGTTCTCGGCATGGGCGACATCATGTCGCTCATCGAGCGCGCCGAAATGGCCGTCGACAAAAAAGCCGCCATCGAGCTGGAACGCAAGCTCCGCAAAGAAGATTTCACGCTGGAAGATTTCCGCGACCAGCTCAAGCAGATTCGCAAAATGGGCCCGCTCGAACAACTCGTCGACATGCTTCCCAAAGTCGGCCCGCTCGCCAATCTCCCCAAAGACGCCAAGGTCGACGAAGGCCAGCTCAAACAGGTCGAGGCCATCATCAACTCCATGACCAACCAGGAGCGCCGCGACCACAACGTCATCGACGGCAAGCGCCGCAAGCGCATCGCCAAAGGCAGCGGCACCAGCGTCCAAGACGTAAACCAAGTCCTCAAACAATACCTGCAGATGCGCGCCATGATGAAGCAATACGGCGCCCTGGCCGCCCGCGGCAAAATGAAAGGCCTGGGCAAACTCGCCGGCTTGTCCTGAGCGCCAGCGAAGGGCTTGTCTTGAGTTGGCGCCCTAAGACGCCCGTCATGAGTAGCGTCGAAGAGGAGTCCACCGAACATGAACACCGTCGCTTTGACGAAAATCGCTCCTGAGATTTTTCGCAAGCGCCTGCTGGTGGAAGGCTATTACCGCGCAGACGTCACCGAAGATTTTATCCGCGGCTACTTCCAGCACGTGACCAGCGAGCTCGGTCTGCGAACCTACGGCCCGCCGATCGTTCACAAGACCAGCGGCCAAGGCAAAGAGATTAACCAAGGCTTCGACGGCTTTGTGCCGCTCATCGACTCTGGCATTTATCTCGGAACCTGGGGCCCGCCGCGCTTCGTCTCCACGGTCATCTACACCTGTGGCCCGTTCGACGAAAAGCGCGCCGTGGAAATCGTCAAAAACTATTTTCAATTGAGCGAATACGAAGCCGCGGTTTTCTGAAGAGGTCGCTTCGGTTATCCGTGCCGTAACGGCAGCGCCGCGTTCATCTTGCCGTAACACGGATAGGCTATCTCTCTTGGCCCCGAGACACTTATGAAACGCAATGCCTTCACCGACCCGCGCTACTACCTGAACCGCCACATTCAGTGGCTGGAATTCAATCGCCGGGTGCTGGAAGAGGCGCGGGACATCGGCAATCCGCTGCTGGAGCGCGTCAAGTTTCTGGCCATTACGGCGAACAATCTGGACGAATTCGTGGAGGTGCGTGTTTCCAGTTTCTTGCAGCGCATCGAACACGGATCGCACGAGATCAGTCCCGACGGCCTGACCGCGGACGAAGAGCTGGCCAAGGTTTCGGCGGCGATGCACGTGTTTGTCGCTGACCAATACAAGTGCTGGAACTCCGAACTGCTTCCGGCGCTGGCGAAGCAATCGATCCGCGTGCTGGCGCCAGGCGCGGTGGACGCGAAGGCAGCCAAGGCGGCCAAGATTTTTTACGACCGGCGGGTAAACCCGATGCTGACGCCGGTCACCGTCGATCCATCGCATCCCTTTCCGCATGTGCTGAACAAGGCGCTGTGCATCGCGTTTCTTTTGCGGCGCCGGCGCGGGGGCAACGGCAAACCCTATTTCGGCGTGGTCACAGTGCCGCGGGCGTTGCCGCGGCTCTTGCGGGTGCCGGCGGAGGATGGCGGCATTCACTACGTTTTTCTCCAGGACATTATCTCGACGCACGCCGCGAAACTCTACCGAGGCTATGAAATCCTGGCGTCGGCGGCGTTCCGCATCACGCGCAACAGCAATTTGTACCTGGAAGAAGAGGAAGCCCGGAACCTCCTGGACGCCATCGACTCGCAGGTGGCGCTGCGCCGCAAAGGCGACGCGGTACGCCTGGAAATCGAGGCGGGCGCGCATCCTGATATCGTCGATCGTCTGGTCTCGACATTCGACCTCGACGAATCTCTGGTGTTCCGGGTTCCCGGCCCGGTGAATCTGCAACGCCTCTTCCACGTTTACGAAGAAACGCCGCGGCCGGACCTGAAATATCCGTCGTTCGTGCAGCGGCAAGTGCGCGTGGGGCACGACGCCGATTCGATGTTCGACGTGGTGCGGCGCCAGGATGTGCTGCTGCACCATCCCTACGATTGCTACGACACGGTGGTGAATTTTCTGCGGACCGCGGCGCGCGATCCGCGGGTGCTGTCGATGAAGCAGACGCTGTATCGGACCAACTCGGATTCCCCGGTGGCCCAGGCGCTGCTGGAAGCGGCCGGCAAGAAAGAAGTCACGGTGGTGGTGGAGCTCAAGGCCAGCTTCGACGAGGCCTCCAATATTCGCTGGGCGCGCAGCTTCGAAGATGCCGGAGTACAAGTGTTCCACGGGCTGGCGGGCTTGAAGACCCATGCGAAACTGGCGTTGATCGTACGCAACGATGCCGATGGAAAGATCCGTCGGTACGCGCATCTGGGGACGGGAAACTACAATCCGTCGACGGCCCGTTATTACAGCGATCTGAGCTTGCTGACCAGCGACGAGCACATTACCTCCGCGGTCCACGACGTTTTTAACTACCTGACCGCGTATTCCGAGCACGCGCACTACAAACCGCTGCTGGTCGCGCCACGCGACCTGGCCAAATCGTGCATCGCGCTGATCGATCGCGAGGCACGCCATGCTCGCCGCAAGCGGCCCGCGCGGATGATCGTGAAAATGAACGCGGTGGTGGACCCCCCGATTATTCAGGCGCTTTACCGAGCCTCCCAGGCAGGCGTGGAGATCGACCTGATCGTGCGGGGCCAGTGCGCGCTCACGCCCGGGGTTCGGGGGCTGAGCAGCCGCATCCGCGTGCGCAGCATTGTGGGCCGGTTCCTGGAGCACAGCCGCATCTTCTATTTCGAGAACGGCGGGGAGCCGGAGATTTACCTGGGCAGCGCGGATTGGATGCAGCGCAACCTGTACGAGCGCGTCGAGGTGCTCTTTCCGCTGAAAGATCCGCAGCTTTGCCAGCGGGTGTGCAACGAGATCCTGTCTTCTTATTTGGCGGACACCCGGAAAGCGCGTCTCCTGGGATCCGACGGAACGTATTCTCGCCCGCGATCGGTGCGCAACGGCCACGGATTCTCCGTGCAGGAACATCTCATGCGGCTGGCCGGAGGTCATAGTGATGTTCCGCGCACCAGCGCACTGACAACACCTCAGGTCGTCTATACTGCTGATAGTGTGAAGGCCGACCCCCTTAACCCCTCGGACGAATCTGACACTCAGGACTCCGCGAATGCAGCCGTATGAACTGATCGTCATTGGTTCTGGGCCCGGCGGGCAACGTGCCGCCATCCAAGCCGTCAAGGCCGGAAAGCGCGTGGCGTTGGTCGAGAAGCAGACCGCGGTCGGCGGGGTGTGCATCAATACCGGCACGATTCCCAGCAAGACCATGCGGGAAGCGGTGCTGCACCTATCGGGTTTCTACGACCAGAGTTTTTACGGGGCCAACCGTCAGAGCAAAGACCAGGCGACCATGGCGGATCTGAACTTCCGCGTGCAGCGGGTGGTCGAAAACGAGGTTTCCGTCATTCAGGACCAGTTGAAGCGCAACGGCGTGGATCTGATTCACGGCGTAGGCAAATTCATAGATGCGCACCACATTCGCGTGGAGAACAACAACGGCTTCAGCGAACTGGAAGGGCAATACGTGGTGCTGGCGACAGGCACCAAGCCCGCCTCCAACACCAAGGTTCCGATCAATGGCCGCAACATCATCAACAGCGACCAAATTCTGACCATGCCGCAGGTTCCACGGACGCTGATCGTGGTGGGCGGTGGGGTCATTGGAGTCGAATACGCGTGCATGTTCGCGACCCTGGGCGTGCGGGTGATCATCGTGGAGAAGCGCCCGCGGCTGCTGGAATTCGCGGACACCGAGATGGTGGAAGCGCTGAGCTACCACATGCGCGACCGCCGGGCCACCATGCGCCTGAACGAAGAAGTCGAGAGCGTGGAGGAATTGCCCGACGGAAAAGTGGCGGCCAATCTGGTAAGCAAGAAACGCATCATCGCCGACGCGCTGCTGTATGCCGTGGGGCGCTCCGGGGCGGTCGAAGCGCTGGACTTGCCGGCCGCCGGTTTGCAAGCTGACGATCGCGGGCGCATCAAAGTGGACGCGGACTTCCGCACTTCGCAGCCGCACATTTTCGCCGTAGGAGACGTGATCGGTTTCCCGAGTCTGGCGTCGGTGTCCATGGAGCAGGGGCGCATCGCGGCTGGCCGGGCCTTTGGCCTGGACGTGAAAACCAATCCCGCGGGCTATCCGTACGGGATTTACACGATTCCGCAGATTTCCTTTATCGGGAAAACGGAAGAGCAATTGACGGACGAAGATGTGCCTTACGAAGTGGGCGTGGCCTATTACCGGGAAATCGCGCGCGGACAAATCAGCGGGCATACGGATGGGCGCCTAAAATTATTATTCCATCGCGAGACTCTGGACCTGCTGGGTGTACACATCTTCGGGGAAGATGCCGCGGAGCTGCTGCATATCGGGCAGGCGGTTTTCCTGTTGAAGGGGAAAGTGACCTATTTTAAGGATACCGTCTTCAATTATCCCACCTTGGCGGAATGTTATAAAACCGCGGCGTTTAACGGCTTGAACCGTCTGTCTTAGATTACGCACCAGAACGGAATCGGTTGGAATATCTCTGAAAGCATCACGAGCCACCGAACTTCCATCCCAAAACATTTCCGGAACTGGGGCACGACGCTCGGAAAGGCGTTGCGGCGCATGCGTCGACGGCCTGCTGGCCGCTCCCATTTCGCAGCAGGACAAACTATTTCATTAGCGTGCCCGAGTAAGCATGGATTTGCCATTGGCCGTTGCTTTTAAACCAGGCTTCTCCCACGGCCATGTGATGCTCAACGTTGTCGGGGGTTTTGATGTCGGCGAAGTAGGTGACCAGGGCCGAATCCGCTCCAACCGGCACGACGCGAAACTCCGACAGTTTGTACCCTGCAATAGACTGCTCGGACATCTGCTGCGCCGTGGGCCTTCCTATGTGGCGGGAGCCATCGGGCCAGAAAGAATGAAAGTCATCGGCTATGATCGCATTGTTGGGTGCCGGGTCCCGGTTCTTCCAGCCCTCCCACTGGGCGGTGAGCCGCGCGGAGATCGCTTCCGTCATTTCCGGTATCGAAACGTTCTGCCCCATCTCCATGTCTGTTCCTTTCCCTGGCAGTTTCAGGGCCGCCACGCGGTCTGTCGAAAACTCGGACTCAATCGGGCCATCTGGTTAGGCAAGATCAGCCCCGCTAGCCAACAATTTCCGCGCCCAAATCGGAAGCTCCGGCATAACGTTGTAGCAATTCCGTCATGCGCTGCGTCCAGCGCTCCAACCCGTCCTTGCCGCCGAAGGAAACGATCACGGCGAGCGCCTGCCGGGTCTCGCTCGTCACCATGGTCCGCTCGGAATCGCTCGTTGGACTCCCATGCGGCCCCACCGCGTCGCAAAATACCGGCAAGCCTTCCAAATTTAAATCGTACTTGCCGATCCCTTTGTACGTTTCGCCCGCGCGCCCCGCGCGAAACACAATATCTCCGCTCACGTGGGTCAAATCATACAAACCAACCGGCAGCCGGCTCTCCACCGAAACCAAATTGATCACATCTACCACCGCATTAATCTGCGGCAGACCCTTGCCCGCAAGCACCCGCCGCAACAACGCCTCCGCCGCCCCGCGATACCTCGCCGGATCTTTGCCCAGCGCCTTGTACGCAGCCCGCGTCGCAATAATCTGCGGCGACTCCAGGACCGCCCGCGGCTCCGGCAGCTTGAGGACTTCCGCCACCCGCGCCTGCATCTCTTCGATCAGCCCAGGAGGCGACACGGGCGCTTCGACGCGTCCCGTAACGCAGCCCAGCGCCGTCCGCGGGCACTTGGCTTTCAATCCCTCCTCGAGACAGACGCGCATCCGCCAGTCACCTCGATTCCCCAACACCCCGTCCCCGCTCATGTTAAACTAACCACGATTTAGGCTCGTAGCTCAGTTGGTTAGAGCGCCACCTTGACACGGTGGAGGTCTGGGGTTCGAGTCCCCACGGGCCTACCATTCCCAAGTAAATATCTGCATGAACGAGGCCCTTGTTTTCTTGTTCTCATTGTGAGAACCTAGCCATGCATGCGCATCATCAAGCGAGGCGCGCTCGTGCAGTTCTGGGAAAAGCACCCGGACGCAAAGCCTAGCTTGGAATCTTGGTATGCCGTGGTGCGCAGGGCGGATTGGAAGACTCCGGCGGAGATGAAGCAGGTGTATCGTAACGCCGATCTGCTTGGGCGCCGAACGATCTTCAATGTATCTGGCAACAAGTATCGTTTGATTGCTCGCGTGAATTACCGGACGCAATGCGTCTTTGTGCTGTACCTGTTGACCCACGCGGAATATGACCAAGGGGCCTGGAAACAATGAGCACACTGGCTGCCGAGCTGGACGAGAAAACCTACGGGCAACTATTGCGTCGAACGCTGCCCCATGTGATTCACACCGACGAAGAGTGCGAGCGGCTGACCAACGAACTGCTCCGTCTTGACGAGCGTGACGATTTGACGCCGGAACAGAAAGGTCTCGCCGAGCTGCTGACCGTGTTGATCGACGAATACGAGGGACGCCGCTATCCGATCCGCAAGGCCAACCCGCAGCAGACGCTTCAGCACTTGATGGAGGCGCGTAGCCTGACGCAAAAGGATCTGTGGAAGATCTTCGGATCGAAAGGAATCGCTTCCGAGGTGTTTCACGGCAAGCGTTCCATCAGCAAAGCGCAGGCAAAGAAACTGGCGGAGTTTTTTCACGTCGGCGTAGAACTCTTCATCTAGTGACGGGGGGTTTTGCTCAATGAAGACGATCAAAGGGCCGGCTATTTTCCTGGCGCAATTCGCGGGGGACCAGGCTCCGTTCAATGGACTCAAGGAGATTTCCCGTTGGGCCGCGGCCCTGGGCTACAAAGGCGTGCAGATTCCTTCGTGGGACGCGCGCCTCTTCGATCTCAAGCGCGCCGCGCAGAGCCAAGCTTACTGCGACGAGATTCGCGGCACTTTGGCTGCGAACGGCGTCGCGCTGACGGAGCTCTCCACCCACTTGCAAGGCCAGTTGGTGGCGGTTCATCCTGCATACGATCCGGCGTTTGACGGCTTTGCTCCCGAATCCGTGCGAAACCATCCGAGCGCGCGGCAAGCCTGGGCCGTCGAGCAACTGCTGTTCGCCGCCAAGGCCTCCGCGAATCTCGGGCTTAAGGCCCACGCCACTTTCTCCGGTGCGTTGGCTTGGCCCTATCTTTATCCGTGGCCGCAGCGTCCCGCCGGCCTGATCGAAGCAGCCTTCGACGAATTGGCCAAGCGCTGGACGCCGATCCTCGACGCCTTCGATGCCGCCGGCGTCGATCTCTGCTTTGAGATACATCCCGGCGAAGACCTCCACGATGGCGTGACCTTCGAGATGTTCCTCGATCGCGTAAAGCAGCATAAGCGATGCAATTTGCTCTTCGATCCCAGCCACTTCGTTCTGCAGCAGCTCAACTATCTCGACTACATCGATATCTACCACGCCAGGATCAAGATGTTTCACGTTAAGGACGCGGAGTTTAATCCCACCGGCCGGCAAGGTGTTTACGGCGGATTTCAGTCCTGGATCGACCGCGCCGGCCGTTTTCGCTCGCTCGGCGACGGCCAAGTCGATTTTCGGGGCATTTTTTCCAAACTTACGCAATACGGCTTCGACGGCTGGGCGGTGCTCGAATGGGAGTGCTGCGTGAAGAGCAGCGAGCAGGGAGCCAAAGAAGGCGCCCCTTTCATCGCACGCCATATCATCGAAACCGCGGAGCGCGCCTTCGACGACTTTGCCGCCTCCGGCGCGAACGATCAGGCCAACCGCCGCATGCTCGGGCTCGCAGGTTGAATCTGTGCGCCGCCTTAAGGCCGTCATTGGGGAATCATTCCACGCAAACCTCTTTGCTTGGTGCTGTGTCTAACGAGAAGGAGGAATGGAAAATGGCACGCAAAAAGAGCGGTCGCAAATACGGAGAGAGCGCCAGCAAGAGCGTCGAGCGCGCCGTACACCTGGAAAAGCGCGGCAAGCTGCGCTCCGGTAAGGGTGGCAAGGGCGGCGTGGTGAAAAGCCGCGAGCAAGCCATAGCGATCGGTCTTTCAGAAGCCCGAAAACGGGGCGCCAAAGTCCCCAAGAAACGGTCCAGCTGAAGCCTCTCACAGCGTTTCAATCACGAACTGAAGATTTGCCGGATGCGACGCTGTTGGTTCGAATTCCGTGAGAAGCACGAAGCGGAACCCGGCGCGCGCCACTTTCCTGTATCGCTTCCGGCCTCGAACGAGTCTAAGCTGAGTGTCGCCATGAACAAACCCGCTCAAAAAAAGGTGACAGCGCCGGACCCAGAACCCGCGCAACCGGCGTCGGCGGTGGATACGGTCGACGAAGCCTCCGAGGAATCTTTCCCTGCCAGCGATCCTCCAGCGTGGGTCGCCGGGCGAGAGGCGCGGCAAGGGCCCGAGAAGAAGCCATCGTAGTCCAAACGCTCGCGGTGTGCGTGCTCGAAAGAAGAGGCTACGCCGTCACCAGCGTTAGATTTTTCTAATCGTTCTCATCTCTGTTGTTTCACCAAAAATCTCCATGATTCCTATGGATTCTTCCCATTGGACGCCTCGGCGAGACTCTGCCACATTCGATCCGGGGCACTCACATGGAAGCTCACCGCAACCGCCTGTCGTCTCATCTTCTATCCGCAGCCTTCACCGTCGTCCTCAGCCTGTGCGCGAAGCCGTTTGCCGGCGCGCAGCAAACCCAGTCCGCGCCCACCGCAGGCGCCGCGCCCCTGCGTGCTTTCTCTCGCAACGAGCCTCAGCCCGAGGAAGCGGCCGGCAGCAAAGCACCCTGGCCCGCGCCGGTTGGCCGCGTTTCGGGGGAGCGCACTCCCGACTTGAAGTGCGCCGTCGTGGAATGGAACGACGGGCCTCCCAAGCCCTCTCTCATCGTGGTCTGCCCGCCGGAGGAAGTGTTCGCGCCGCTGCGCTTGTATCTCAAGCTTTCCTGGAAGCGCGACGAAGATGTGCCCCGCGACTTTCAAGCCGTCATCGCCCAGCCCAACACTCCGACGAAGATTAATTGGACGCCACGGGGCGACTATCGCGTCCTATTGAAGACGGAACGCAAGAACGGCGGCAGCAGGCGGCCCGAATGGGTCGATTTCAACGACCTCGCCGGCGTCTACATCAAATACTAGCCATTCGCCCACCCATGTAGCAGCGAGTCTTTGCCCTGCTTGCCCTGAGGACGAGGGAGCCTTAACGGGGCATCTCGCCACTTGGCTCGTCCTGTGTTACGCTCCCGCCCGAATCCGCCGCAAAGGAGCGCCCCATGAAACATTTGATTCTCGCGGTCATTTTCCTTTTTGCCGTTTCCCTGAACGCACAGGAGACAGCGACTTCGCCCTTAGCGAAGGAACTCCTCCCGCTTGAGAAAGCGCGGGTGGACACGCTCTGCAAGGGAGACTTGCCGGGACTCGAGAAATTTTTCGCCAGCGACATGACCTACGTGCACTCCAGCGGCGTACTGGAGAGCAGGACCGAGTTCCTGGACAAGCTGCGCACCGGCGAGCGCAAGTACGTATCCATGGAGCACGACCCTGGCGCCACGGTGCGCTCGTACGGCGACGTGGCCATCCTCACCGGCTCCACCAAAGTGCAGGTGGTCGTCAAAGGCCAGACGCAGAACCTGCACCTGCGCTTTATTGAAGCATGGCAGCGCCACGGCAAGCAGTGGCAAGTGGTGGCCTGGCAGGCCACTAAGATCGCTGAGTGAGTGACGCGCGCGTTAGGCTCGCTGGGTCTTCCGATCGCGAGCAGTTGGCAGGTTTGCGCCACGCGCTGTGGCCCGAATCGTCCGTGGAAGAGCACGCACGCGAACTCTCCGCGGTATTCGCCGGCACCTTCTGGGGAACGCTGCCGTTGGTGGACTTCGTAGCTGAGGCTGCGGACGGGACTCTGATCGGCTTCCTCGAAGTGGGCCTGCGCTCCCACGCCGATCACTGCGACCCGGCGCATCCCGTGGGCTACGTCGAAGGTTGGTACGTCGCCAAAGATTTCCGGCGTCAGGGAATTGGTGCGGCTTTGTTGCGAGCTGCCGAGGACTGGGCCCGCGCTCAGGGATGCACGGAGATGGCCTCGGACCATCAGCTCGACAACCAACTGTCGCAACGCGCCCACCAGGCCTTGGGATTTGAGGCCGTCGAGCGCAGCGTGCTGTACCGCAAGCTTTTATGAAACGTAAAGTCGCTCGAGATCTCCTGGAGAATCGCCAATGAGCTCGCTGCTTCTGCGCCGCGCTTTGCTGTTGCTTCTGCTGGTCACAACCTCCATCCGCGTATGCCGCGCGCAGGATGGCGGCGCCCTCTACCGGCAACGTTGCGCGGTCTGCCACGAAGGCGGTGCCAACGACCGCGCCCCGGATCGCAGCATCCTGCAAAAGTTTCCATCGGCCTCGATCGTAAGGGCCCTCGAAACCGGCGTGATGCGCGAAGTGGTCGGCTCCTTGACTCCCGCCGAACGCGATGCCATCGCCACCTATCTGACCGGAAAAGCGCCGAACCCCCTGGCCAATGAAGTAGCGCGTCCGATGGCAGGCATGTGCGCCACGCCCGCGACAAACTTTACCGTCACACCGGGCGCTCCGCAGTGGAACGGTTGGAGCGTCGATGTGCAAAATCACCGCTCGCAATCCGCGGCGATGGCGGGATTGTCCGCAGCCGACGTGCCGCGCCTCAAACTCAAGTGGGCTTTCGGTTTTGAGGGCGATACCCTGACCTTCAGCCAGCCCACGATCATCGGCGGAAGGGTATTCGTCGGCAGCCAGCAGGGAAAAGTCTTCTCCCTGGACGCGGCCTCCGGCTGCATCCAGTGGTCCTTCCAGGCGGAATCGTCGGTGCGCACGAGCGTTACCCTCGCGGCGCTCCCCGGCGAGGGGCCCTCCAAATACGCCTCTTACTTTGGCGATCAGCGCGGCAACGTTTATGCGTTGGACGCGGTCACCGGGCGCCTGCTCTGGAAGGTGCGCTCCGACCCGCATCCGCAAGCCCGAATTACCGGCTCGCTGCAACTCTGGGGCGGCCGCCTATACGTTCCGGTGAGCTCGGCGGAGGAAGTTGCCGCGATCGATCCGCACTACGAATGCTGCCTTTTCCGCGGAAGCGTGCTGGCGCTCGACGCGGCAACCGGCGCACAGATCTGGAAAACCTATCTGATCGACGAAACGCCGCATCCCGGCGGCAAAAACAAAGTAGGCACGCAATTCTGGGGGCCCTCCGGAGTGGCGGTCTGGTCCGCCCCGACGCTCGATCCGCAACACAAAGTCTTGTACCTGGGAACGGGGAACAATTACACCTCCCCGGCAACCCAGACGAGCGATGCTGTCGTGGCTTTAGATATGGACACCGGAAAACTCTTGTGGTCGCGGCAGGTGACGCCCGGCGATACCTACAACAGCTCTTGCCGGAGCTCCACGGAAAACTGTCCGGAAACTGGGGGGCCCGATTTCGATTTTGGCTCCTCGCCCATTCTTGTGTCTCTGCCCGGCGGGCGTCGCGCGCTGCTCGCGGGGCAAAAATCGGGCGTCGTGTACGCGTTGGACCCTGATGATGGCGGCAAAGTTTTGTGGCAAGTGCGCCGCAGCGCAGGCGGGCTGAACGGCGGAGTGCAGTGGGGCCCCGCCGCCGATCAGGACAACGCCTACGTCGCGGTGTCGGACGTCACTCGCACGCGGCACGAAACCACCATCAACGGGCAAAAGCTGATCACCCGGACCCTGAACTCGTCCAAGGGAGGAGGCCTCTTTGCTCTACGCCTGGCCACCGGCGAGAAAGTTTGGCAAACGCCGGCTCCCAAGTCCGGCTGCGAAAATCGGCCGAATTGCAGCCCGGCGCAATCTTCCGCGGTCAGTCTGATTCCGGGAGTGGTTTTCTCGGGAGCGCTGGATGGCCACCTGCGCGCGTACTCCATGCAGGACGGGCATATTGCCTGGGATTTTGACACCGTCCGCGATTTCACCACGGTGAACGGTGTACCGGCGCGCGGCGGAGCACTCGATGGCGCAGGTCCCACCATTGCGGGCGGTGTGGTTTACGCCAACTCCGGCTACGGCCGGTATGGCGCAATGCCCGGCAACGTCCTGCTGGCATTTTCAGTGGACGGGAAATAATCTGCAGAACTCAGAATTGTTTTCACTTCCCTGAAGGCGCGGGAGAGTTTGCCGAAACTTCAGCCTGCAAATCGAATGCGAGAATTGCGGACGAAAAATCTTCTGGTTCTTCTGCCGCGTCACTTCCAAGTCGCTGGTTTCTTTTCTCTGACGCTCCGCTTCCCTCTTCGGACCCTCTAGCTCCTCGAGTTTCACGGCCTCGCCGATGGAAACTTCGGCTTCGGCATTGGCGCGCTTGGAGCAAATGACCAGCTCGAAACCATCCGTGAAAGAGGAACGCATCAGCTGGAACGAGTATTGCAAGTCTTCCCACGACGCAACGGGTTTCCCCTTCGAGTTGTACGCTCCGTTTGTGGCCGCATCGGCCTCGGGCGCAACATTTGTCGGCGGTCCGTACTTTGCCGAAATCGCCTTCATCATATCCGCGGCGGTCAGCCCCTCCGTGGAGCCGCGATCGTAAATCACGGAAATCTTGTATAGCTCGCCATTGTCGAAGGAAAACAGAATCTGTTCCACGGTATCGGATCGGAAGGAAGCTCCAGCAAGGCTAGGCGGCCACCACGTCAGTTCTTGAATCAGCGCGGGCCGCTCGTGAATCAACTTCACATCCGCTGGCTTTTGGCCGGTATGCTTCAGCACGGCAGCCAAGTTCGTTCCGAGCGAAAAATCCCGATAGTTGGCCAAATCCTGGGCCCGGAGCATCGGAGTCCCAAGTAGCAAGACGCCGAGGCAAAGAATTGCAACGCGTGTCATTTTCATTTCCATATCCATATCTCCAACGAGTTCCTGACAGTTCGAAGCTGGCTGTGGTCTGTGGATGTTTCCTGCGGATGCTATCCGTGGAACCTCAGGCCTTGCGTGTTCGCACGCCCCGATTCTTAGAGTGGCCGGGCGTACATTCTTCTGCCGTTGACCAAACCCACGAGCACCGTCATGAGGACTGCGCCGATCATGGCCACCAGAGTGGTCAGCATGGTTCCCCCATATCCGCCAAGGCCCGCAGATTGCATAAGGAGCCCGCCCGCCACCGCTCCGCCGATACCCAGCACAACATCCATCACTGGACCGTACCCGTTGCCCTTGAGAGCCTTCCCCACCGACCATCCAATCGTGCATCCCGCCAAAATCCAAGATAGTTGAAACATACATTCCTCTTTGCCGTGCCGCCGTCGTAGAGCGGAATCGAAGGCACCATTAATGATCCAGTCAGCAGTTTGTTCTACTTAACCAACAGAGTCAATCTTATTTGCCTTGAATATCGAAGGCTTTACTGGTAGAGTGAAGACTCCGGAGGGGCTGTGGACGTTTGCCTGGTAATCAAGCACCGCCTGGAGGAGCTCGATCTCGAGCAGCGCGACTTGGCGGCCGCCGCAAAGGTCACGGAGTCCTATATTTCTCAACTACTTACGCGAAAAAAAGCCCCGCCTGCTCCGGAACGCACCGACATTTACGAGAAGATGGGCGCCTTTTTGAAGCTGCCCAACGGCCAGCTTTCCAGGCTCGCCGGACTCGAGCAACAGCACCAACTGAGAAAGAAGCTGTCCGATACGCCGGAACCCCTGCTCAAGGACATTCGAGAACTCGTTTTGCGGAAGTGCCGGCCGGAGACCCAGAAGCCGGTGCTGGCGATTTTCGAAAAACAGCCCTTCGGCGAGCTCGAACGCCTGATCACTCAAAAGCTTTTGGACGTCGCTAAGCGGGTGGCCCAGGAAGAACTGGGCAGCGAAAACTGGCTTCATCAAGTCGCGCGGCTCTCGGGGCGAAGCTACGAACAGGTGCGCGTCAGCATTCTGGAGTTCTTGGACACCGATGTTTTCAGTCTCTCCGTGGAAAACTTCATTTCTTTTCTCGATCCCTTGATCGACTCCTGGGATATCGATCTCGCGACGTTCGGTATGGAAATCATCCTCAACGGCAGGTTGGTCCCGGGTGGGCCGAGAAAAATAGAATTTGTAGAGCGCGCCGCGGAAGAACCGGAAGAAGAACCCGGTCTGAAGGAATTCCTGCTCGACCGTTCCCTGAGCGGCGATCTCACTCCGGAAGAAATGCGGTTTCTCGGAAGCGTGCGCTTCAAGGGCCGCCGCCCGACTCCGCTGTATTACTACCGGGAATTGCAAAACCTTAGGGATCCACTGCACTTTCGCGTGGACGATCGTTCCCCGCTGCAAAATTCATTCGGAGGATTGAAATGAGCGTCACCGTACAGTATGTAGGCTTCAAATCGAAAGACGTCGCCCGGGAATACACTTTCCTGGTGCGTGAGGTGGCCACCGAGCCCCACGAGATCATCTTTTCCATCCTGAACGAGGCCTTCTCCTCCCGCCGCTTGAGCTTTCAGAACGCGCCGGACATCTGCTCGCGCAAGCTCCACCAAGAGATGGCCGACCCGGTAAACAACCCGATGAAAACGCATTACCGCATCAGCGAAAGCGACCTGGACGTCTACCGCGACGCCCACCCGGCCAAAGGCCCGAAGGGCATGTACCCACGCAAGCCCGCGCAAAATTTCTAGCGCCCATTCAATGAGGGATGTTTCGTGGGGCTCGTCCCTACAGCTGTCTTAGAAACCCAGGCGAACCACAATCACCGCCGCCGCCCGAATGAGCGTAAACTGAAATCACCATGCTAAAACTCCAGGAATTTCAATCCGCCGCTCGCGACAATGGTTTCCTCGAGGTCGGCGAATCCGAGGAGGGCAGCACCGTGTGGTTCCGAAAAACCACCCCGGACAAGGACACCGATGTCCACAAGCGCTTGTGCATCGACAGCCTCACTAACAGCGCCACCATGTTCTGGGAAACCGTCCCCGCCAAGCTCAACTCCAAGACCTTCCGCAGCGCCTCCGCCTTGAAAGAGTGGTTCGTCTTAAACCCCGTCCGCTAAAACCTGTGGGGGCCACCCTACCGGCGAATACTAACTTGTGTGGGCTGGGATTCGTAGCCTTCGTCTTGCGCCGTTTTCTGCCCCAGCGAACGCAGCGCTTGCTCGTCCGAATCCTTGGGCGCCTTGCAATGACGGCGAATCACTTCCTCCCCGGTGATGATACGAACCAGCCAGTTGGACTTGTCCGCATCCCATGAAACTTCCACGCTATCGGCACGCATAGGCTCCCTCCTGGGGCTGAATGTACACCACATTGCCGTCCCCGGGGAGCGAGTTTGCCCCGGCCCCTCTCTTAACCGGGAGTTAGGCGATGTGGCCAGCTTCGGACAATCAAAATCGGAAGCGAAACCCCTCGGTTGGCCTCCGACAATGCCAGTGCTATGCTGATTTCTATGGCGGACCCGGTCATTTCTCCACCGGAAACGGTGCTTGCCGCGCCGCTGGAACATTCGCGCCGCCAGCTCGAGGCCTTGCTGGAAGTCAGCGAGGCCATCGCACAGCAGCGCGACCTTCCCGCGCTGTTCCACGATCTTGCCGGCCGCCTGCACGCGGTCATCGATTTCGACTTCCTCACACTGATCCTGCACGATCCTTTGCGCAACGTCATGCGCCTGCACGTTCTGGAGACGCACATTCCCACCGACAAAGTGGCTGGGACGGAGAGTCCCGTCGACGGGCAGCCCTCCGGTTGGGTTTGGCAATCGCAAGAAACCTTCGTTGTCAGCGACACGGAAGAGGAGACCCGTTATCCCGAGTACATGGGCCGATTGCGCGAGCACGGCGTGCGTTCCATGGCTCTTCTTCCGCTCACCACCGCGCAGCGCCGGATAGGCGCTATGGGCTTTGGCCGTTTGGTCCCCCAGCGCATCACGGACACCGAGCTGCAATTCATGCAACGGGTGGCCAGCCAAGTGGCTGTCGCGGTGGACAACGCGCTCAACTTGGAATCCTCACAGGTCTATCAGAAACAACTCGCCCGCGAACGCGACAGGCTCAAGGTGCTGCTGGACGTAAACAATCTTCTGGTCACCAACCGCGAGCTACCCGATCTTTTTCGTGGCATTGTTTCGACGCTAGAGCGCGTCATCCATCACGATTTTACCAGCCTGGCGTTCGTCGATCCGGTTACCGGCCTGCTCAAGATTCACGCGCTCGATTTTCCCAATCGCCAGAGCCTCATCAAGCAAGAAACCGTCGTGCCTCGCGACGCCTCTCCCTCCGGGCAGGCCATCGCTACCGGCCAGCCGGTCATCGCTCGCGGCGCGGAGTTGGACCGTTTCCCTAACGAGATCATCCGCATTCTTCGCAGCGAGGGTGTGCAAACTATCTGTTGCGTTCCGCTGATCACCCACGGCCGTACCTTCGGCAGCCTCAATCTCGCCAGCCGCCGCGGCGACGCGTTTCCTTCGCAGGATGTCGAACTCTTGCAGCAAGTCAGCGCGCAGATCGCCATCGCCGTGGAAAACGCCCTGGCTTTCAAGGAAATCGACGCGCTCAAGGACAAACTGGCCGAAGAAAAACTCTATTTGGAAGAAGAGATTCGCAGCGAATTCAATTTCGAGGAAATCGTCGGAGAGAGCCCCGCGCTCAAGCGCGCCCTCGCGCAACTGGAACTGGTGGCTCCCGCCGGAACTACCGTCCTCATTCTGGGCGAAACCGGCACCGGCAAGGAACTCATCGCCCGCGCCATCCACAATCGCAGCCCGCGCCGCGAACGCACTTTCGTCAAAATCAATTGCGCGGCGATCCCCGCCGGCCTACTCGAATCGGAGCTCTTCGGCCACGAACGCGGCGCGTTCACCGGCGCCATCAGCCAAAAAATCGGCCGCTTCGAGCTGGCAGACCGCGGCACCCTCTTTCTCGACGAAGTCGCCGACATTCCTCTCGAGCTGCAACCCAAACTTCTTCGCGTGCTCCAAGAGCAGGAATTCGAGCGCCTGGGCAGCAACCGCACGCAGCGCGTCGACGTTCGCGTGGTGGCCGCCACCAACGGCGACCTCTCCAAGCTGGTCGCCGAGCGCGCTTTCCGCAGCGACTTGTACTATCGCCTCAACGTTTTTCCCATTCAGATTCCCGCGCTGCGCGAGCGGCGCGAAGACGTGCCGCTCCTGGTCCGCTATTTCGTCCAGACATTCAGCCGCCGCCTCAATAAAGCCGTCGAGTACGTTCCCGCCGACGCCATGGACGCGCTGGCCAACTACGGCTGGCCCGGTAACATCCGCGAGCTCGAAAATTTCATTGAGCGCGCCGTGCTGCTCTCCCCCGGCAAAGAGCTGCGCGTGCCAGTCTCCGAACTTAAATCGGCGGCCGCAACCGCCGATCCCTCTTCCTCCCTGGCTTCGTCAAATTTCTCCAGCCTCCCGGTTTCCGCAATCTCCACTCTCGAAGAAGCCGAGCGCCAGCACATCCTTCGCGCCCTGCGCCAAACCCAGTGGCGCATCGCCGGCCCCAAAGGCGCCGCCGCGCTCCTCGGTATGAAGCGCACCACGCTGCAAGCCCGCATGCGCAAACTCAAAATCCGCCGCCCTATCTAGTGCCGCCGGCTGAAATCAACCGCCGTAGTGTTACCGCCGCAAACAAGCACGCCGACGCGCTCTCCTGGTTGAGGTTGGTAGCCGCCCGACAACAGCGCGGCCAACGAGGCCGCGCCGCCAGGTTCCGAGGCGACGCGCAGCACTTTCCACAACGCTTCCTGGGCCTGCTGAATCTTTTCGTCGGGCACCAAAACCACACTACTCACATGCCTTTGCGCGATTGGAAACATCAATTCGCCAACGCGTTTGGGAGCCAGCGAATCGGCGGCAATGCCTCCCGCTGGGCTGTCGACAGGCCGGCCCGCGCGCCAAGCGTGCGCCAGCGTCGGCGCCGCCTCGGGTTCAACAGCGATGATTTTGACGCGCCCGGAATACCAGGCGGCGACTCCGCCGATCAATCCGCCCCCGCCGACCGCGACGAGCAGAGTGTCCAAATCGGGAGCCTGCTCCTCGAATTCCAATCCGACGGTTCCTTGACCGAGCAGCGTTTCCACTTGATCGTAGGCATGCACGGGCAGCGCTCCGGATTGTGCGATCCAATTTTCGCTGGCCGCCAGCGCCTCGGCGTAGCGCTCTCCGGTGACCACCAGATCGGCTCCGTATTCGCGAATACGTCCGATCTTTTCCGCTGACGCCACGCTGGGCACAAAGATCTTTGCCGGAATGCCGAGTTTCCTCGCCGCGAAAGCCACTGCCACTCCATGGTTGCCGCCCGAGGCCGCGACCACACCCGCTTTAGGTATCTCGCGCGTCAGCAGGTTGGCAAACGCGCCTCGCGCTTTGAAAGAGCCGGCGTGCTGCAGCAATTCCAGCTTGAAAATCAGCCGCACGGAATCCATGCCGAAATCGCCGCCGTCGACTTCGATCGCCGGCGTCCGCCGAATGTGCGGCCGGATGATTCTCTCCACGGCGGCAATGCGCGCTCCATCGATTTGTGTGGTCCTCATCGTTTGCATCTCGCGCTCGCGTGCTATTATAATTAGGGAGTTGGCTAAGTGTCTATATGAATCTAGAACTGTCCCTGCGCGCTCTCTCCAACGACCGTAGACTCCAAATTCTGGATTGGCTCCGAAATCCCACTAGGCATTTCCCCCCGCAGGTCGATGGAGATTTAGTGGACGATGGCGTCTGCGGCTTGCTGATCGCCCGAAAGCTGCGCGTCAGCCAGCCCACCGCCAGCGAACATTTGAAGATTCTCGTCCAAGCGGGCCTGGTCCGCGGCAAACGAATCAAGCAATGGACGTTTTACAAACGCGATGAGGCGCGCATTCGGAAAATCAAAAACCTCATTTTGAGGAAGGTTTAATGCGCCGGAGCGTAAAAATAGTAGTCGGCGGTGTAGGCGCTCTTGCTCTCGTCGCCGCGATGAGCATCATCGCAGCCGGCTGCCGGCGGTTGGCCGCCCTTGGTGTGGATCCGTTGAATCGTGGTCACCCGGCTCAGCATGCCGCTTCCCGCGTGTCCCGAGGCGGTCAGCAACAGCCACGGAATCGCATCGCCGTCCGGTGAATCTTGCCGCGCGGCCACCTTCCCGGTGACCTCGCTTCCGTCATTGTGCTTCCACGTCGGGCCCGCGTAGTGCCGTCCGACGCTCTTTCCACCGGCGTCAAACAACTCCGCTTCCGGCGCCTTCAGGGTCCAAGCAAGTTTTTGATCGCTCCCCGCTTGGCACACATAAATCTGCGAACCTTTCGCGCCCACCCGCAAAATAACCTCTTCCGCTGCCGGCGCCGCCAGTTTGTCGGGAACGTCCGGCCGCGTGGCCTGCTGCCCGCCTAAAAGAAGAGTCAGCAGCGCCGTCATTAATTTAATAATGGGAATCATCGTCTTGGAAGTCTAGCACGCAACCGTCCGCGGCCAGATCTCTGCAATTCGCGGAAGAACACCGGAAAGCCCTTCGCCACAACTGGCAATCTCGAGTTTAACTCGTCTGCGCCGGGCGGTGCGGGCGGGATTTCTTGTCCGCCGACCAGCGGAAGAAACGCAAATCGCACTCCTCGCACCGGAACGGCCGCAAACCCACCGCAGCCAAAAGTACGGATTCCAGCATCCCCTTCTTTCGCGATCTATGGATGCGGCGGCTATGGCAGTGCGGACAGTGTATCGCCACGAAAGCACCCCTCATGGGACGCGTGCAATGCTCGAGAACTACCGGACGGAGAGAGCGATCTGCTGGAAAGAACAATCGCTTTGGTGCTCAAAGCCGCGCCGCTAGCTGGCGCGGGATGCCGCGGCAAAAAGCCCGCTATTTGCGTGAACCCGCAATCTTTCCTCGCAGAGGATACATCCGCGCGAGTGCCACCGCAACGCCGAAAACGCGGCTACGTAACTCCGCTCAGCGCGCTTCGCTTCGCTCTTTGCCCGCGCTCCGGCCGCGTCCCGCCGGTCCTCGAAGGGCCGCAATTGGGTCCACAGGGTCACCGCTTGCAGGCACTGGTGGAATAAGTCTTCGTATTCATCACAAAACCGGATCTCTGTTGCGGGTTTTTCAAACATGATTGCTTCTCGTCGAGACACAATTCCCAGGAGACCTATTCGAGCCTAGCACGGCCACCGGGCGGCACCATCGGGAGAACACCCGGCCCACCTCAGGGAAATTATGTAGTACTCGGACTTCGGAAGATTTGCACTTCGCATCCATCGACACTCCATTCTCCCGGCTTCTGCGCCGTTTCACTTCGAATCGTACCAGCCCGTCTCCGGAGGCGTTCAAGGCGAAAGTTGTAAAAATTCCGTCTTACGTTTTTCTCGCTCCTGTAGTGTTCGGGAAATTCCAGAGCAACATATTGAATGCACGTTGGATGCACCGCAGCCGGCCTGCCGCGATCAAAACGGATCCGCCCGCAACGGTCTAGGCCCGGCAGGCAGGTCCGTACTTCGACGTGCTATCGGCCATTAGCTTGCGCAACACCGCCAAACTTCCGGTTCATTGACCCCTTACAAAACCGCCATCTAACATCTTCACGGCAAGGTTCGGCCTCACATGACTACTCAGAGCGTCCCCCACGCCCACGCGCCCGGCCACTTCTGCTCGCAGAGCGGACGATGACCGAGGTCCGCGAGCTTACCCCCGCCGTCACCCCATCCCTGGAGATGGCCAATGTCCTGTTCCTGGACATCGTGGCCTACTCCCAGCTGCACATGGATCAACAGCAGCAAGCGATCCAGGAATTGCAGGACGCGGTCCGCAGCACCTCCGAGTTCGCTCGCGCCCAAGCCAACGATCAGTTGATCCGCTTGCCCACCGGCGACGGCATGGCCCTGGTCTTCTTTCGCGATCCGGAGGCTCCCGTGCGTTGCGCGCTGGATCTGACGAAAATCCTGCGCGCCAAGCCGCACATCCGGCTGCGTATGGGCATCCATGCCGGTCCGGTCTACCGCATCGCGGACATCAACGCCAATCGCAACGTCGCCGGCGGCGGCATTAACATCGCCCAGCGAGTAATGGACTGCGGCGATTCCGGCCACATCCTGCTCTCGAAAACCATGGCCGATGTCCTCAGGGAGCTCAGCTCTTGGACGAAACATCTACACGATCTTGGCGAAGCCGAAGTGAAGCATGGCGTCCGCGTTCATCTCTACAACTTGTGCACCGAGGAAGCCGGCAACCCGGAACTTCCGAAGAAACTGCGCGCGGCGGCCCTGGCAGCGGCGGCGGAGGGTCGCTCGATCACCGCGAAGAAAAAGATCTCCCTGGGACTCGTCGCCGCATGCGTCGTCGCCGCGATCGTGGTCGGCGGATTCTTCTTTCGCACCCCCAAAGTCCAAGCGCTCACCGAAAAAGACATCATCGTGCTCGCCGACTTTGACAACTCCACCAAAGATCCGGTCTTTGACGACACCCTCAAGCAAGCCCTGGCCGTCGAAGTCGAGCAGTCTCCCTTTATCAACACCCTCTCCGACCAGAAAGTCCGCGACACGCTGCGGCTAATGGAGAAGTCCCCGGACGAGCGCCTGACGCCGGTTCTGGCGATGGAAGTTTGCAAGCGCGCCCACAGCAAAGCGCTGCTCCAAGGCTCCATCTCGGCCTTGGGAAGCCAATACGTCCTCGCCCTGAATGCCATCAACTGCGCCAACGGCGATCCCTTGGCCCGCAAGCAAAACCCGGCCTCCAATAAGGACGCGGTTCTCCAGGTGCTCGGCAAAACCGCCGAGGCCGTCCGCGAAAAACTCGGAGAGTCCCTCGCTTCCGTCCGCAAGTACGACATGCCCCTCGAGCAAGCCACCACTTCGTCGCTCGACGCGCTCAGCGCCTACACCCTGGCCAGAAAAACCCAGAGCGAAAAGGGCGACGCCGCTTCCATCGCCTTTTACAAACGCGCCATCGATCTCGATGGAAAGTTCGCCCTGGCCTATTCCGGCTTGGCCACTGCCTACAACAATCTCGGCCAGGTCTACAACGCCGCCGAGAACGCCCGCAAGGCCTTCGACCTGCGCGAGCACGTCAGCGAGCGCGAAAAGCTGCGCATCGAGGCCTTCTACCATTCTTACGTAACAGGAGACACCAGCCAGGCCATCCAGGCCTACGAGCTGTGGGCCACCAGTTATCCGCGAGACTATCTGCCGCGCGCCAGCCTCGGCAGCCTCTATGCGCTTCTCGGCCAGTTTGAAAAATCGGCCGACGAGACCCGGAAGGCACAGGTCTTAGAGCCCGCCGCCGTGATCATCTATAGCAATCTTGGACTCGATGACCTCGCCCTCGGCAGGCTCGACCAAGCCCAGGAGGTTCTCTACCAGGCCGCGGAACAAAAAGTCGATGGCACGGTTTTGCGTCTCACCAAGTATCAGTTGGCATTTCTCCGGCAAGACGCCGCAGGCATGGCTGCGCAGATGGCTTGGGTCGCGCACAAGCCCGGCGAAGGGCTTTTTCTTTCGTCGCAGTCGGACACCGAAGCGTTTTACGGCCGCTTGCGCAAAGCTCGCGAGATTTCTCGCCGCGCCGCCGAAGCCTCCGCAGCCAGCGACATGCCCGAAGCCGCCGCCATCTGGGAAGCCAGCGCCGCCCTGCGCGAAAGCGACTTCGGCCATCGCGACCTAGCCCGCCGCGGAGCGGAAACCGCCCTAACTCACGCCACCGGCAAGCAATTGTGGGCCCTCGCCGCCCTCACCTTCGCCCGCGCCGGCGACGCCCCCCGCGCCCAAGCCCTGGCGCAAAAACTCCAGCAGGACTACCCCGCCGACACCCTCCTTCGCAGCTATTGGCTGCCGGTCATCCGCGCCTCCATCGAGCTGAATCGCGGCGCCAGTTCCAAAGCGCTGGAGCTGCTGCAAGACGCCGCCCCCTATGACCTGGCGGATCCATTCCCAGTCAGTTCTTCTCCTCTAGGGAATATGTACTCGGTGTACCTACGCGGAGAAGCGTACTTGCAGGCTCATCAGGGCAAAGAAGCCGCCGCCGAATTCCAGAAAATCCTCGACCACCCCGGCCTGGTCCTAAACGGCCCCATAGCCGCCCTAGCCCAAGCCCAACTAGCCCGCGCTTCAGCAATATCCGGCGACCCCGCCAAAGCCCGCGCGCAATACGAAGCTTTCTTCACCCTTTGGAAAAACGCCGACACGGACATCCCCATTTTCCTCGCCGCCAGATCCGAATATGCCAAATTGAAGAAGGCAAACTAGCAGGCAATCACTAGGGTCCGAGGCTTGTTGGTGAAAAATCAGCCGTAAAGCAGGAAAGGCAATTTGATGAGTCCAACGCCAGAAGGTACCGCTCTGGAAAAGTCTTCTCTTATCTCTGTGAACTCAGCGTCTCTGCGTTAATCCTTCCGCGCTTTTTCCGTCAGCTCGATAGCCTCGCGCAGCCTGTCAACTAAATGCTGCTTGGCTTCCGGGCCTCGCGTCTTCCTCTGCTCCGTCCAAAGCGCCACGCCGCTCTTCGGATCGACCAGCGTGAGCCGCGTGAATCCCTCAGGCACAGCCTCGTCCGCCCCCTGCAGGCGCGCCACGCTGGCTGCCGGTTTGTACACGTAAGTCTTCTCGCCCGCGGCCACAAACGCCGCGTCCCGCCCGAACAGCCGCAACACCACATCCGCCTTCTGCGGCGAATCCACGACCTGGAAGCGCCCCCACTTGGTCAGCTCCAAATAGGCGTGATTTAACATCGCGGCGTCCCCGGTCCGGTTGTCCACGTAAATCTTCCGCGCCGCCAGCACGTTGACGGGAAGCGGCGCAGGCGTGTTCGCCTGCATCATCTGCGGCCACAACAACATCACCGCCACGCCGAGACTGCATCCCACGGTCTTCATAGGCCCCCCTCGGTCGGCAAGAACTGCCTTTTCGGTGCCCTCTCTATTACCCTCCCCCACCTCCCCTGAACACTGGACAGCAGTCCCAAAACGGGACAGGTGCCCACGGCGCAGCACACCTGCCCGCCGGGATAGCCTTCTGCAAATCACCCCAAGTCAATAATGGACAAAGAGTCGCGGACGCCCCTGGGCGTATAATCAAAACAGGAGAAACGCACATGTCGCAGAGCGAAATCATCTTTTCTGTTCAGGAATCTGCGGAGGGCGGCTACGAAGCCCGAGCCCTCGGATATTCCATCTTCACCCAGGCGGATTCCTTCGAGGATCTTAAGACCATGATTCGCGACGCGGTCTCTTGCCATTTCGTGGACGGCGAAAAACCCCATGTGATTCGCCTGCACATGGTCAGAGACGAGGTTATTCCGGCTTGAAACTGCCTCGCGATCTGAGCGGGGTGGAGTTGGCCAAATTGTTGCGTAAGTTTGGTTATGAGATTACCCGTCAATCCGGCAGCCACATGCGTGTAACGTCAAGGCACAAAGGAGTTGCGCATCACGTCACGATTCCTGCGCACAGCGAACTAAAGGTCGGAACGTTAGGCGAAGTCCTCGGTGAAGTTGCTCACTATCTGGAAATGGAACGAAATGAATTGGTCAAGAGCCTGTTCGCGCAGTAGCTTTGCCCGGGCGATCGCCTCCGGGGTTCGCGCCCTCGCGCTCTTGCTCGCGGTGCCCTTCGCGCCGGCCACCGCCCAAGAGAGCGGTAACATCATCCGCTTCGTCCGCAATCCCGATCCTGCTCCCGAGTTCAAAGTGGCCGGTCTCGACGGCCAGCCCCTAAGCCTCGCTGGCGAGCGCGGTAAAGTCGTCCTCTTGAATTTCTGGGCCACCTGGTGTGGCCCCTGCCGAGCCGAAATCCCCGACTTGATCGAGCTGCAAGCCCGCTACAAAGACCACCTGCAAATCATCGGTCTCACCGTGGACGAAGACGACCCCGCCTTGGTCAAAAAGGTAGTCGCAGAGACCGGCATCAACTATCCCGTCGCCATGGCCCCCGTCGAAGTCCGCCTCAAATACGGAGGTATCGCCGCGCTACCCACTTCCTTCGTGCTCGATTCCGAAGGCCGCGTAGTGCAAAAGCACGAGGGCCTGCGCGATCCTCTGCTCTACGAACTCGAAATCCGCGCCCTGCTCGGCTTACCCATCAACGCCAAAGTGGAAACCTTCGAGGACACCGGCGAAGTTTTTCTCGCCCATGCCGACCGCGCCAGCGAACTTCCCGGCGTCGACCTTTCCAAGCTGACTCCTGAGCAAAAACAAGCTGCCCTGCACCGCTTCAACGCCGAAACCTGCACCTGCGGCTGCAAATTCACGCTCGCGCAGTGCCGCATCTGGGACCGCGACTGCGCCGTCAGTAAATCCAAAACGGAGAAAATCGTCGCCGCGGTCTCCAGCGGCGCCGGTCACAAAGACGCTCTGGAAAAACCCGGCGGCAAAGCTGTTCCACCGGGCGAATCGCCGCAGTGATTAGCTAATCTGCGCGCAACCGTTTCGCGGGCCACGGAGAACGACCACCGACTTCATGCCAACCGACAGCACTTCAGAAAATCTAAAATCCATACTCATCAAAACATTTTTCTTCGCCGGCCTGATTATTTCCGCCAGCGGCTTTATCTCTCCTCCGGTCGCGCTGGCCGTTGGCATTCTTTTCGGCCTTAGCGTGCCGCATCCGCTGCCCGCCGACAGTCGCGAGCTTTCGCGCTTCCTGCTACAGGCTTCCGTGGTCGCGCTGGGTTTCGGCATGAACCTGCACGAAGTCATCCGCGCCGGACGCAGCGGTTTTCTGTACACCGCACTGGGCATTTCCTTCGCGCTGATCGTCGGCCTCGCGCTGGGCAAGCTGCTGCAAGTGCAAGGCAAGTCTTCGTTCCTGATCACCGCGGGCACGGCGATCTGCGGCGGCAGCGCCATCGCCGCGGTCGGCCCGATCGTCCAAGCCAACGAGCAAGAAATGGCCGTCTCGCTGGGCACCATCTTCATTCTCAATTCCGTCGCCCTGCTGATCTTTCCAGCGATCGGTCTGGCGCTGCACTTGAGCGAGCCGCAGTTCGGCCTGTGGGCCGCTCTGGCGATTCACGACACCAGTTCGGTGGTAGGCGCAGCGTCAAAATACGGCCCCGCCGCCCTGGTCGTAGGAACCACTGTGAAGCTCGCACGCGCCCTCTGGATCGTTCCGCTGGCGTTGATCACCGCGGCCGTCAAGCGCAGCGGCGCCCGCGTCAAGCTACCGTGGTTTATCCTCCTTTTTTGTTTGGCGGCGGTGGTCAACACCTATCTTCCAAACTATTCCCACTTCACGGCATCGCTTTCCACGCTGGGCCGGTTCAGCTTGACGGCCGTCCTCTTCCTGATCGGCACCAGCATTTCGCTGGACGCGCTAAAAAAAGTCGGCTGGCGCCCTCTGGCGCAGGGCATCTTGCTCTGGATGGTCGTAGCCCTCACTTCCCTGTACTTCATTCACGCCGGCTTCATCTCTTTCTAAGAGGTGAAGGGCGGTCCGTGCAGGCGCTAGGCTTGACCGCCCGAGCAAAGCACAAAGGCAGTGTTTCCAGTGGGACTGGCCCTCCTGCTTGTCCCATTTTTCTTGCGTCCCGGTGCCTATAACGAGCATCCAACCGCCATGGCTGCGACCGCCAGTTTTGCCCCTTTCGCGGAGCACAAGTACTTGAACTTGGAAACGTTTCGCAAGAGTGGCGAAGGTGTACGCACGCCGATATGGTTCGCGGCAGAGACGGCCACGGGCTTCGATTCCACCGCCACCAAGCTATACCTCTACACCGTCGGCAATTCCGGCAAGATCAAGCGCATCCGCAACAACCCGCGGGTGCGCATCGCGCCCTGCGACATGCGCGGCAAGGTCCTGGGCGAATGGGTCGATGCTCGCGCCGAAATCGTCACCGGGGTGGAAGCGGCCCACGGCATGAGCCTGCTCGACAAGAAATACATGCCGTGGAAACAGATCCTGGGCTTCTTCGCGATGTTCCGGCGCCAGCAGCGCGCCGTTTTGGCCATCCACCCAGCCTGACCGGGAATCTCTCGCGGGCCCAGCGTAACGCCTCAGGCGAAACGGTGAATGTACCCTGATAAGCTGCTTGGTGCGTCGCAAAGAAAGGCGGACGCGCCCAGCTATCGTCCGTACCCCACCCGATGCAGCACATCCTGCTCTGCTCCTAAAGGAGGCGCATGAAGACACATTTTGTTTTTCCCATTGCTTTGATTTTGGCTGCGGCTCTGCCCGCGTTGCCGCAACGCCCCGGCGGCGAGTCGCGCGGCAATGCGCCGCGTGCGAACCAAGGGCACGTCCCCGCTCCGCCACCGCGACGCGAGCCGGCTGCCAGGCCGGAACCCGAGCGCAGTGAAGGTGGGCGCGTGAACAGCACGCCGCACGTCAACAACGACCACTGGTACGGCCACGACAAACCGAACGACAAGCGCTATCACTTCGACCACCCGTTTGAGCACGGGCGCTTCGAGCACTTCGGCCCCTCTTTCCGCTACAACATCGAGAGGATCGATCGCGACCATCATCGCTTCTGGCTACCCGGGGGGTTCTACTTTGAAGTAGCGGCCTGGGATTGGCCCATCTGTGCAGACTGGTGCTGGGATTGCGCCGACGATTTCACCATTTACGAGGATTCGGACCACGCGGGCTGGTACCTGCTCTACAACGTTCACACCGGCGTCTACGTCCACATCAACTACATGGGCACGTAGCCCAGCCCAGCCTGAGGTGCGCCCGCGAGATGAGTGACGGGTGTGTCCGGCCACTTGCGCAATGCCCTAGGTCAGCGGGCTGGTACAGAAGATAACGCCTCGGGCGAGCCCGCCAGGGCCCGCAAAGACTCGGTGTAGGGCGCCCGGGCTACCCCGCGCTCGCAGAAGATCGCGGCGATATACCGCGCCGGGGTGACGTCAAAAGCGGGATGCGCTGCGGGAACGTCCGGCGCGATGCGCACGCCTTGCAAATGTGTCACTTCCGCAGCGGAACGCTCTTCGATGGGAATTTGGTCCCCTCCGGGGATCGCGAGATCAAACGTGGAAACCGGCGCCGCGATATAGAACGGGACGTTGTGTTCCTTGGCCAGGACGGCGATCTGGTACGTGCCGATTTTATTGGCCGAGTCCCCGTTGGCGGCGATGCGGTCGGCCCCGGTGACCACCGCGCTGACGTTGCCGGTCTTCAGAATGTGGCCCACCATGTTGTCGGTAATCAGGGTGAGCGGGATGCCGCCGCGCTGCAGTTCCCAGGCGGTCAGGCGCGCGCCCTGGAGGTAGGGCCGGGTTTCTGGCACCAAGATGTGAAGTTTCTTGCCTTGCTCCACCGCGACGCGAATTACGCCCAAAGCGGTGCCGATGCCCCCGGTAGCCAGGGCGCCGGCATTGCACTGGGTCATGACCCGCCCCTCGAGCGGCATGAATTCGGCTCCGAAGCGGCCAATGGCTTCGTCGGTGGCTTTCTTCTCCAGATGCACGTGCTGCGCTTCGCTGACCATGCCCTGTCTGATTTTCTGCAAATTCGTAGTCTCCGCAGTGAGCGCAGCGAAGCGCGTTTTCATGCGCTCGATGGCCCAGAACAGATCGACGGCGGTGGGCCGGGTCTTGGCCAGCACCGCGCAGATTTCGGCGAATTCCGCGCGGAGCTCTTCCATGGATTTTGCCCGCGAATGGAGAACACCGAGAGCCGCCCCCATGGCGGCGGCCACGCCGATCGCCGGCGCCCCGCGAATCACCATTTCGGTGATCGCGCGCCCCACTTCGCGATAGTCCGTATAGGTGTGGTGGATTTCTTCGCCAGGCAGGCGCCGCTGGTCGAGCATGACCACGCCGCGGTCAGTCCACAGGATGGGTTGCGCTACGTACATTCTCTTCGTCGACCTCGGAGCGGTTTCGCAAAATTCCAGCAAGGAGGAGCGTTCTCCGGCTCCACCCGCGCGAGGTGCCGGGACCGTGCCTCTATGTAGGCGCTGGGCTTTAGCCCGGCGTCCTTTAATGTTGCAGCTGCCGCCTTCCATTTACCCCGACCTTCGAGGGGAGGCACCACAGAGCCACTGCCGAGTGGCCTCTTCTATTGTAGCGAAGGCCCAGGCGGAAAACGAACCCCTCACGGGTGGGGAACGCGCGTAAACGCGTGCGTGCTGACAATGGTAGTGACCGCGATCATGGAGTTGTAGCCCAGGTGCAGCAGAAAACTAGCCAGCACCGTGCCGGTGTAGGCGCGCGCAAACGTGAAGATCACCCCCACCAAGATAAGCAGCGCCACAATGCCCCAGGTCCAACCGAGTTGCGCCCCATGCATCAGGCCAAACAAAATGCCGGTGACCAGCACCCCGGGCACGATCCCGAAAGACTTAGCGAACAAAGGGTAAAGATATCCGCGAAAAACGGTTTCTTCCACGAGCGGAGCAACTAAAACGGCCATGGCCATCAAGAGAAGCGCATTACTGCGATTCTTGAACAGCTCCTCGATCGGCATGTTCTCCTTGGTGTGCACTTGCGAGCCAGCCAAGGCCACGAAAACAGCCAACCCGCAACCGGAAGCAAAATAAACCCACGGGCCGCGCCCGGGCGAGAGGCTAGGCCGGAATTTCTTCCAACCCAGAGAACTCCAGAACGGCGAGTCGCGCAGCACGCTGAGGGTCACATAAAGAAACAGCAAGACCGCGCCGAACCACAGCAGGTTGCTGCCGAAGATAAATTGCGGCTTGTTCAGCAGATAGCGCTCCAGTTCTTGCTGGGACATCCGCTGATGCGGCGCGTAGTAGAAAAGCAGCGCGGTTTGCACGACAACAAAGCTGGCGCCGGCAAAGAAAATAAAGAGCGCAAAGTGCGGCCAAGACCAGGAAATCCGCAGGTCTTCGGGAAGCGCCGGTTGCGCACCGAGAGCCGCGGGAGCGCTGGCAGCATAGGTGATGGGATCACCGGCAAGGGGTTCCGCAGCTGGTTCGACGAGGGACGGCGCGTCCGCCGGTGCCTGCGGAGGCGGATCGAGGTCGGCTGGATCGGACGGATTGTCGTCGAAGGCGGTCATTATTTTTTCTTTCGCACAGCTTTGGGCGCCGACGTCTTTGGCCAACCCGAAGCCAAGGCAGCCGCAACCAGCGGCAGGAGCAGTTCGTGGTGGCCAGTGATGGCGTAGCCGCGCGATCGCGCCGCGCGAGAGTCCTGCGGAGACGCGGTGGGCCGCTTCACCACATTCTGCAAAGCCCGGTAGTGCTGGATGAAGTCGAAGTTGGCAGTGGTGATAGGCCGGAGCGGAACCCCCAGATTGCGGACCACGGACACGGCTTTCAAAAAAACCTCGGGGAGCAGCACGGCGGAGCCCCAATTAAGATAGATGCCGCCGGGATGCATTCGTTTCACCAGAGCGCAGAACAGTCGGAAGTCGTAGTGCGTGGCCATGCCCAGACAATGGCCATCAGCGGCGGGATGCATGTGCGGAATGTCCGTGCCAATCGCCAGATGGATGGTGACGGGGATGCGGTGCTTGTAGGCGGCGACCAGCACGCTGGAATCCGCGTGGCGGACTTCCAGAATGCCGCTGCTGAGGAATTGTCCCGCAGCTTCCCCATAGCCGATGCGAATCCGCGCGGCGAGCTTGGAGATCTCGTTGACGTATTGTCCGGTCTCTTCGGCCATGCCGAATTGGCCCGAGCCGAGGTTGGCCTCCACGTCCTCGGACGTGTTGCCGGCCAGCGCGATCTCAAAATCGTGGACCAAGGCGGCGCCATTCATGGCCATGCCGGAGATAAAACCCCGGCGCATCAGGTCGATAAGCACGGGACCCAGCCCGACTTTAATGACGTGCCCGCCGATGCCCCAAAGAATGGCTTTGCGCTGCCTGCGGGCGCCATGGATGGCGGCGAGCAGATCGCGAAGATCGGCAGCGGCAAGAATGTTCGGAAGCGAGTCCAGGAATTTTGCCAGCGAGGCGTTGTTGGCGGGCGGCTTGGCGAAGTCCGAGACGCTGACCTTGCTCTTCCGGGAAGCCAGCGGATAGGTATGCAGCGAGCCGAACGTCAAGGGCTGGGTGGCGTAGATGCTCATGGACGAAAGTTCACTCTACGGGGAACCCCAGGTGCGTGCAAGGAGAAGAAGCAGCCGCTAGTTAATCCGTGGCGGCTTCGCCGGCGACCGCCTCTTCCCAGATCGCTGCTCCTGGCTAGTTTCCGAATAGCCGACCACTCGGAAGTTGGCCAGACCACTCAATACAAGCGCGTTTAACGGGAGTAACGAGAGATTATCGCGCGTAGACACCTGCAAGGATGAGGGTCACTCCGACACCTCTTCAATCAAAAGAGTTACCTCTTCTTCATCAGAGGGCGACTGTTTCGTCTTCTCTATAAAAAAAGGCAGCCTTAGTGCTGCTGCCAAAAGCAGGATATGAATGAGGTTGAGTAGCATGAAGGTCGCGGTAAAGGCGCTGGAGATGCCGGTCGCCTGGTGCGCCATACCCAGTCTCCATCCGAGAAAAGTAGCGCACAGTGTCGTCAGGGCGGGCCCTCCGAGACGCTGAACTATATTGAGTGAGGTCGTCGCCATCGGCAGGTGTTCTTTCTCTACCGAAGCGTAGGCAGAGGTAATAGACGGAATGCCGACCGCGCTCAAACCCATCCCGCGGACGAAGAGCGCGCATACGAGCAGGGGGAGGGACATGCCGTGGCTGGCAAGAAAAAGGAACGGCAGTGTCCCGGCTAAGGCCAAAAATGCGCCGCCGCCCGCTACCCTGCGGATGCCGAAGCGCTGCGTCAGCACGCCGACCATCGGATAAGTGCAGATCATGCTCAGTCCGAGAGGAGCCATCAACCAGCCTGCCGCGCTGGGTGATTCGCCGCACATACGGATGAGATAGATCGGGATGAGCATCTGTCCTGCGAATGAGATTCCGTTCAGTGTGAATTGCGTCAGCACCGATGCTGAAAAATCCTTTCCCCTAAAGAGCTGAAGATCAATGAGCGCATAGTCGCCCTTGATGGTTGCCGTTCGGATGAAGACAGTGAGCAGCACCAGGGCCACGAAAAATGCCGTCAAGCCGATCCGTTCGCTAATATGGTCTACACCGTAGAGAAAGAGCACGAGCCCTGGGGAAAGTAGGCAGAAGCCGACAAAGTCGAGAGCTCTCGGCCGGGCCTCGGCACGGTCTTCGGGAAGAAAGCGAATCGCCAGAACGATTCCC